>Ga0310695_10000046_pt1 | contig 292561 bp, 243 predicted proteins | sample RumenRJG_04DNA_FD_203882 | JGI IMG/M metagenome (GOLD analysis project Ga0310695, IMG submission 203882) | Bovine rumen microbial communities from Lethbridge, Alberta, Canada - RJG_04 (v2) (version 2) | ecosystem: Host-associated > Mammals > Digestive system > Stomach > Rumen | place: Canada...
CCATTCCGAACAGAGAAGTTAAGCCCGTCATCGCCGATGGTACTGCAATGCAATGCGGGAGAGTAGGTAGCCGCCTTCTTTCAGATGGAGAGGTTTCCCAAACGGGAAGTCTCTCCTTTTTTTATGTCTGTAAACATGCCTTCTTTACCCCCTTACTTTTCCTCTAAACACATTTTTTCTTGAAAAAGCATTGTAGTTTGATTTTCTTTTCGTATATTTGCCGTTAAAACGGTGAAGATATTAAAACAATCAAAGAATGCGTAGGATCGGAAGAGCTCTTGTATGGTTACGCAGGGTGAATCACTGCAGGGGCTTCGGCGTACAGTCACCATGGGCTTATCGCTTTATCCGATATGTTGTCAATGAACACAATCCCTACTATGCCTATGAACGGATGAATGATCAGCTGCCTGATCTTGATGAGCAAACAAGGAAGATGTGCCGATTGTATTTCCGACTGGCAAACTTCATGCAGGCACAACGCATCTTCAGCTATTGTTCTCCCACTACAGCCTATGCGGCCTATATAAAAGAGGGATGCTATAAGACCTCGGTGGTAGAGATAGGAGAGGATGATGTGGAATCGTTCGAAACAACATGTGCTGACAACCAGTCTGTGGAGTTTCTGAGAATCAGTCCGCAGGGCAACTATCAAACACTATATGAAAAGGCTCTTCCTTACATGGACTCAAAGAGCATGATGGTGGTAGAAGATATTCACAAAAAACAGGAAACGAAGGAATTCTGGAAATCTGTAGTCAACGATGAACGTACGGGAGTGACTTTTGATTTGTATTATTGTGGTATCATTTTCTTTGATAAGAAGCGTTATAAGGAAAACTATATTGTAAATTTTTAAACCATCGACACTATGGCAATAACAAGAGTCTATACGAAGACAGGCGACGACGGCGTGACAAGTCTGGTCGGCGGCGTGAAAGTAAAGAAAACCAATGCCCGTATCGAGGCTTATGGAACAGTGGATGAACTGAGCGCCCATTTGGGAATGCTCGCCTCTTGGATGAAGGACGGTGATGACAAAGACCTGATAATCCGCACACAGCGGAACCTGTTCACTGTGTGCTCCTATTTAGCTACTGACAAATCAAAGACTCCCTTGGCTCCTTCTTATACAATGGCTGCTGAAGAGACGCAGATCCTGGAAGAGCAGATAGATGAAATCAATGCCAATATCCCTCCGCAAACTGCGTTCATCTTGCCGGGTGGCTCCCATGAGGCAGCCTTGGCACATGTGTGTCGCACGGTATGTAGAAGAGCGGAGCGTCGCATCTTTTTCTTGGGAGAAACAACCGAATTAGACCCTGAAGTAACCCATTATATCAACCGCTTGTCGGATTATTTGTATGTTCTGGCAAGAAAATTAAACTTTATTGACGGTGTACGTGAAAAAATTTGGAAGAAACCGAAGTAAATAAGAAAAAAAATAGTACTTTTGCGCCCGAGTTTCTAACATGTAAATAAAATAGACTATGTATTGGACACTTGAGTTAGCATCAAAACTGGAAGATGCGCCATGGCCGGCAACTAAAGACGAGTTGATCGACTATGCTATTCGTTCGGGCGCACCGCTTGAAGTATTGGAGAATCTTCAGGAGATTGAGGATGAAGGTGATGTATATGAAAGTATTGAAGAAATATGGCCTGATTATCCTACTAAAGAAGACTTTTTGTTCAACGAAGATGAGTATTAAGGCTCTTTAGACTTCTGACCATGAAATGCCAGCGGGGCAAGCATTACGCTTGCCCCGCTGGTGTTTATTGATGTGTTGCTCTGAACTCGTCCAGTTGCTTGAAGCAGTGGCGGTTGATGATTTCTTCCAACTTGCGGTCGTGGTTGTGGTGAATGCGGGCATCAGTACCGCCGAATTCCAGCAGTCCGCCGTTCTCCTGAGTGTAGGGATGCCATCCGTACTGTCCGTTGCTGTCGGGATTGCCAGTATGGGCAAACTGTGCCCATACATCACTTATCCTTGTGGCCCAGATTTGATTGGCATCAAGGGTTGACTGCGACAGTTGGTTGCTATAGTGGTGCAGCACATCGAAGCAGTATTTTAACTCTGCACCGTGGACAGAACCTTTATAACCGCGGTTGTCGCTCTCGCCAACAGTGTACATATATACATAGGTGTCGGCTTTGCGCTTACCACCGATGGCATCTGCCGTGATGATGGTCTTGGGACGGAAGAGCCAGTCGATGCTCAGCAGGTCTTGTGGCAATCGTTCTAACGTTTTATCTGGGTACGATTCCATAAATGCACTGATATAAGCATCGGTCTCGTCACCGAAGGTGCGCTCCAGTTCCTTACGTGCTTCTTCAAAGGTAATCTTCTGTCCATAGCGACTTCGCTGCAACTCATTGAACGTAGTGCCAATCATCAAGGGAATATCATCGCTGAAGCTGGCAAAAGCAGGTTGGAAGGGCTGTTGTAGGAGAACCTCTCCGTCGGGTGTCGGTCCGAAGCCCCACATCATCGGAGTACCGGGGCGACGGGTTCCGATACTGGCAGCCATGGCACGCTGACCAGCTGCGTATAGATCCTTATAAGGCACATCCTTGATCTTATTGATATTCTTCTTGTCGATACCCAGTTCCTTCAGCACGGCCTCGCCCAGTTCCTCGGTCATCTTCTTCGTATTCACATTGAGAATAGTACCGCTCATGATAATGGCCTTGTGGAAGAGTCCTTTGGCCTTGGGCATACACATCAGTGTACCCACCTTACCGCCGCCACCCGATTCGCCGAAGATGGTGACATTATTGGGATCGCCTCCGAACTGAGCGATATTGTCGCGCACCCATTCCAAGGCCTGTACAGCATCGAGCATACCTACATTACCTGAATACTTGTACTTCTTTGAAACCGTAGAGAGATCCAGGAAGCCGAGGATATTCAAACGGTGGTTGATGCTCACCACCACCACATCCTTCTTAGCCAGGCACATACCCGGATCCCATTCAGAGGTTCCTGAGTCGAAGCCACCACCATGGAGCCAGAACATTACAGGCTTTAACTTTGCCGCTTTGCTTTGCAAAGAACTTTTAGGGAGATCGGTGGTCCATACGTTCAGCACGCAGCAGTTCTCCGACATCTGCTCTTCGGTCATCGGACGGTTCTGTTGCTGCATGGTCATAGGCCCCCAATGGTCGCACACCCTTACGCCCTTCCATTTCTTAACCGGCTGGGGCGGCATGAAACGTTCCACTGTAGCATATGGAATACCGAGGAAGGCTATGGTACCTTCCTGATCAATACCCTTTACTAAACCCGAGCGCGTCTTGACCACCATCGGGTCATTGCTTTGCGCCATGCTGATTGTCGTTGCTGCGAGGCAGAGTGCCAACAGCCATGTTCTCATGTTGCTCATTGTATGGAGAAATTTTACTTATTTTGCAAAAGTACAAAAAAACACGTATAGTGCAAAAGAAATACGATGGTTTTTCTACACAATAAATCACAGAAACTGACGTTATGATATCGTGCTTAGACGTTTCTGCATGGTTTTCGTAGTGCTTTTGCTTGTCGTTTCGAGAGCAGAAGCACAGTATGATGTCAGCTTCAGTCATTACTTCGACATGGAGCCGTCGTTCAATCCTGCGTCCGTAGGAAAGGAATCCAAGTTGAACGTTGTCGGTGCTTACGCCATGGATCTGGCAGGATTCAAGCATAATCCGCGCACCATGTACATAGCAGGCGATATGCCTTTCTATATGATCAAATCCTACCACGGCGTGGGAGCACAGCTGATGAACGATCAGATCGGACTCTTCCAGCATCAGCGTATTGCTGTTCAGTATGCTTATAAACAGAAACTGTTTGGCGGTACAATCAGTGCAGGAGTGCAGGCGGGAGTCATCAGCGAGAACTTCGATGGCTCGGGTCTTGATTTGGAAACGCCAAACGACCCTGCCTTCATTACCTCAGAGGTGAACGGGAACGCCTTGGATCTGGGCTTCGGTGTTTATTATATGCACAAAAGATGGTACGCCGGAGCATCCGTTCAGCACCTTAATGCCCCTCTTGTGGAACTGGGTGAAACCAATGAGTTACAGATTGATCGGACGTATTATTTGACAGGTGGATACAATATTAAGCTCAGAAATCCGTTTGTTACAATACCGACCTCTGTGTTGGCGCGTTATGACGGGGTGGCTTATCGGGCGGATGTGACGGCCCGGGTGGTATATACCAACGATGAAAAAGTGATGTATGCAGGCGCTTCCTATAGTCCGACAAACTCTGTCACCCTGCTCATAGGTGGTAGGTTGCATGGTATCAACGTCGGTTATAGTTACGAGTTTTACACCTCGGCCATCAACCCCGGCAATGGCAGTCATGAACTGTTCGTGGGCTATCAGACCAATTTGAACCTATTCAAGAAAGGGCGGAACAAACACAAGAGCGTACGACTGCTGTAGTAAGATGAAATTGAATTAAAACAAGATATGGAAAAGAAAGTATATAATAAGGTAAGCGGACAGATGAAGTGGATGATTCCCCTTTGTCTTTTCACCCTTTTACTCGTATTCTCCGGTTGTGCTGGCAGTAAGATTGCCAATTCGGCCAGTCGCGGCGGTGAGGTTACCGGTGTAGGCGGCGGTAAAGGATTTACAGAACCCACACCGTTTGGAATGACACTGATCAAGCGCGGTTACCTGAAGATGGGTATCGAGCAGGAAGACAGTCTGTGGGGAAAGCAGACACCTGTGAAGGATATCTCTGTTGACGGCTTCTGGATTGATGAGACTGAGGTGACCAACTCGGAGTATAAGCAGTTCGTGTATTGGGTTCGCGACTCGATTCTGCGTACCCGTTTGGCTGATCCGTCGTATGGCGGTGATGAGTCGTATATGATTACCGAGGACAAGAACGGCGATCCTGTTCCTCCCCACGTAAACTGGAAGAAGGCGCTGCCGCGCAAGCCCAACGAGGATGAACAGCGTGCTATCGAGAGTCTGTATGAGACCAATCCTGTTACAGGCGAGAAGATGCTCGACTGGCGACAGATGAACTACCGCTATGAGGTATATGACTATACCGCTGCAGCCTTGCGTCGTAACCGTCTGAATCCGGAGGAACGTACCTTCAACACAGATATTGTTGTTGATCCCAACGAGGTGGTGATGATCTCGAAGGACACGGCGTATATCGATGACGAGGGTAAAATCGTTCGTGAGACCATCGACCGTCCGTTGAGCGGTCCGTGGGATTTCCTCAATACCTATATCGTGAATATCTATCCCGACACTACCTGTTGGGTAAACGATTTCCAGAACTCCGACAACGAGACCTATCTGCGTTACTATTTCAGTAATCCTACCTATAACGACTATCCCGTGGTGGGAGTTACCTGGGAGCAGGCCAACGCTTTCTGTGCTTGGCGTACCGACTATCTGCTGAAAGGATTGGGTGCTGAGGCCAGATATGTGCAACGCTACCGTCTGCCGACTGAGGCCGAATGGGAGTATGCTGCTCGCGGCAAGGATGGGAATGAGTTCCCCTGGGAGAATGAGGATATGATGAACGACCGTGGTTGCTTCTATGCCAACTTCAAGCCCGACCGCGGTAACTACACAAAGGACGGAAACTTGATAACCAGTAAGGTGGGTATCTATGGTGCCAACTCCAATGGATTGTTCGATATGGCCGGTAATGTGGCAGAGTGGACCAGTACCATCTATACGGAAGCAGGTGTGGATGCGATGAACGACCTGAATCCTACGCTGAAGTATAATGCAGCCAAGGAAGACCCGTACCGCTTGAAGAAAAAGAGCGTGCGTGGTGGTTCCTGGAAGGATCCCGAGAGCTATATCCGCTCTGCTTGGCGTACATGGGAGTACCAGAACCAGCCACGATCCTATATCGGATTCCGTTGTGTGCGTTCCGTAGCCAGTTCACAAAGCGTGAAGATGAAAGGGAAGAAATCCAAGAACTAATTCGAGATAACGATATACCGTAATAACGTCATAACGAAAAGAATAGAAAATGACACAGTATAGCAAACTCAATATTATCTACCGTCTGCAGAAGTGGATGGATAGCGTGCCAGGACAGACGTTCCTGAATTATGCCTACAGCTGGGGTGCAGCCATCGTGATCTTGGGTACTCTGTTTAAGCTGACCCATATCCCCGGTGCTAACTTCTGGCTCTTCCTCGGTATGGGTACTGAGGTGTTCGTGTTCTTCCTCTCAGCCTTCGACCGTCCGTTTGACAAGACGGCCGATGGTATGGATCTGCCTACACACCTGAATCTCGACAATGAAGAGGTTACGGAGGGCAATGAGGAGGCGGCGCAGGTAGCAGCTGCCGCACAGCCTGTTGTTACAGGTGGCGGTACGATTATCATTGGTGGTGGAGCTGTTGGCGGTTCTGGTCAAGCTGGTGATACTAGTAGAACCAGTGGTACTAGTCAAACTGCTGTTGACACAGAGGCCATTGCTGCCGTATCTTCTTCCGTATCGAAGATGTCGGGCGTTTCAGGCGAGGCTGTATTGCCGTCGATGAATCCTGAACTTGAGGAAGCCACCACGAATTATGTGGAAGAGCTGAAGCGTCTGACGGAGATGCTGTCGAACGTATCGCGTCAGAGTGAGCGTCTGGCTACCGACTCGGAGGAAATGGAGAATCTGAACCGTACGTTGACCGGTATCTGTAAGGTTTACGAGTTGCAGCTCAAGAGTGCCAGCTCGCAGATCGGTACCATTGACGAGATCAATGAGCAGACCAAGAAGATGGCTGATCAGATAGCTGAGCTGAACAAGATCTACCAGCGTATGATCGATGCCATGACGGTGAATATGCCCAAGGCTCCGTTGGTTCCATAATCTATAGGTACTGTTGTTCCCATAGGGGTTATAAAAAAGAAAACAATGGCAATTAAGAAAAGACCGGTATCTCCACGCCAGAAGATGATCAACCTGATGTATGTCGTCTTGATGGCTATGCTTGCGCTGAATGTTTCATCGGAAGTGCTCGACGGTTTCTCCTTGGTAGAGGAGAGTCTGAACCGCACGACGGCGAACTCAGCGAAGGAGAACCTTTCTATATACGGCGACTTTGAGTCGCAGATGAAAGCGAATCCCGAGAAGGTGCGCCAGTGGTTCGACAAGGCCACGCAGGTGAAGCATATGAGTGATTCGCTCTATAACTTGGCTCAGGAACTGAAGGAAGCCATCGTGAAAGAGGCTGACGGCAGCGACGGTGATGTGTTGAATATCCGTAATAAGGAAGACCTGGAGGCTGCCACACAGGTGATGCTGGCTCCGGGTAAGGGTCGTGGCAAGGAACTATACAATGCCATCAACTCTTTCCGTGAGCGCATCCTGAAGATGGTGGGCGACGAGCGTCAGCGGAGTATGATCAGCAGTAATATGACCACCGAACTGCCAGCCAATGCTCATGCCATGGGAAAGAACTGGCAGGAGTATATGTTTGAGGACATGCCCGTGGCTGCTGCCATCACCCTGCTCTCCAAACTCCAGAGTGATGTGCGCTATGCAGAAGGTGAGGTGCTCCATACTCTCGTGTCGAATATCGACGTGAAGGATATCCGTGTGAACAAGCTTGATGCGTTTGTCATTCCAGAGAAGACCACCCTTTATCCGGGTGAGACCTTCGCGGCGAATATCGTCATGGCTGCCGTGGATACGACGATGCAGCCGGAGATCTATATCAACGGTTCCAAGGTAAACCTGCGTAACAACAAGTACTCCTTCTCAGCAGGTGGAGTTGGCGAGCATTCCTTCAGCGGTTATCTGCTTACCCGCAATGCTGCAGGCGAAACACTGCGCCGCGACTTCCTGCAGAAGTACAGCGTGATTCCTGCACCCAGTGGTGCTACGGTAGCTGCCGACCTGATGAACGTGCTTTATGCGGGTTATCCGAACCCGATGAGTGTCAGTGTACCGGGCGTACCGCAGAATGCCGTATCAGTGACGATGAGTGGTGGTTCGTTGACAGCGAAGGGTGATGGACACTATGTGGCTACACCAGCAGCTGTGGGCAAGGATGTCACCTTCACAGTAACTGCCCACGACAAGGGGCAGACCCGTCAGATGGCACAGGTAACCTTCAAGGTGCGTAAGCTGCCCGATCCTACACCGTATATGGTGGTTGGCGACAACCGTTTCCGTGGTGGCGGACTTGCCAAGGCTTCGCTGATGGGTACGGGCGGTATCAAGGCTGCCATTGATGACGGTCTGCTCGACATCGAGTTTAAGGTTACAGGCTTCGAGACCGTGTTCTTTGATAATATGGGTAATGCCGTACCTATCGTAGGTAACGGTTCATCCTTCTCTGAACGACAGCGCGAGGAGTTCCGCAAACTCTCCCGCAGTCGACGGTTCTATATTACGCATGTAACGGCTGTAGGTCCTGACGGTATCTCGCGAACCCTACCCGGAGCTATGGAAGTAATTGTAAGATAAAGGAAAACAGAAAGATAATAACATAGAATATGATGCGTACAGATAATATTCAAACAGGATGCAGAGGAATGATGCTCATGATGTTCTTCATGGTATGTTCCTTCTTCATCAGTGAGGTGCAGGCTCAGCCTGCTGCACGTCGTCAGCAAGCCCAGCAGCAGAAGTCAAATGCGCAGACGCTTACCACACGTGCCCAGATATCATTCCCAACGGCACAGAGCATGTCGGAGGACGTGGTTTGGCGACGTGACATCTATCGTGAGATTGATCTTACCCAGGATGCCAATGCCGGTCTCTATTATCCTGTAGAGCCCGTCGGCACACAGATGAACCTCTTCACCTATCTGTTCAAGTTGATGCTCACAGGACAGGTTCGTGCCTATGAATATCGTACTGACGGTAATGAGGTGTTCACCGATTCTGCCCGTGTCAAGCCCAAGTCGTTCATCGATAACTACCATATCTATTATGAGCGTACCGATAACGGACGAATCCGCATTGACGACAGTGATATCCCCTCCCGAGAGGTAAAGGGTTACTATCTGAAGGAGAGTGCCTACTATGATCAGGCTTCTGCCACATTCCACACCAAGGTGATTGCCCTTTGTCCGATTATGAGTCGTGAGGATGATTTCGGTGATGGAACCGTCAGGTATCCGCTGTTCTGGGTGAAGTACGACGATGTGGCTCCGTTCCTGGCTAAGCAGACCATTATGACGAGTAATATGAACAATGCCGCAACGATGAGTATTGACGACTACTTCACGAAGAATATGTATCGCGGATCTATCTACAAGACTACGAACATGCTGGGACAGACACTCGCTCAATATTGTCCTGATTCCCTTTCCATGAGCAAGGAGCAGAAACGTATCGAGCAGGAACTGTTGGCTTTTGAGAAGAACATCTGGGGCAATCAGGTTCGTAAGGATAGTCTGGACAGCATCGCTAATCTGAATCCTAAAGTCAAGCTCAAGGCTAAGAAGGCTGCCGCCAGCAGCTCAAACCGTCGTGCCTCTTCGGGTAAGTCGGAGAAGGTGAAGACCAAGCGTGCTTCCTCTTCTTCATCCTCTTCATCCGGTAGTTCTTCAGCAAGAGTAACTGTAAGAAGACAGAGACATTGATCTATATAATTGATAATTGAGAATTGAAAATTGAGAATTAACTAACTTAAAATAGCTATGAAGATGAAAAAGATTGTTTTGACAATGGCCATTGCCATGTTAGGATTAACATCGGCAAAGGCCCAGGTAAACTTAGGTGTGAGAGGTGGTTTCAATATCACCGAGATGTCGTTCAACGAAGAGGTGTTCGACACCTCTAACCGTTTGGGTTTTTTTGTAGGTCCGGTTCTGAAGTTCTCTCTTCCTTTCCCCAATCTGGGATTGGATATTGCAGGATACTACGATCAGCGTGACATGAAGATCGACGACGAGACTATTACCCAGAAGAGCATCATTGTTCCCGCTAATCTCCGTCTGAACATTGGTTTCAGCGACATGGCCGGTATCTATCTTGCAGCCGGTCCGCAGATCAGTTTCAACATAGGTGATGATAAATACTCATGGAAAGACTGGGATGCAAACAAAGAGCAGGTTGATAATACCTTCCGCTTGAAGAACTCCGTGTTCAGCGTGAACCTCGGTGGCGGCGTGAACCTCGGACGTTATGAGATTGGTGTAAATTATAATATAGGTGTAAGTAATACGGCTGACGTGAAGAGCTTCAAGGACGTGACCGACACGGCTTACGACAAACGCAAGGCCAAGACCAATACTTGGCAGATTCACGGCACCATCTACTTCTGATTATTTCCCCCTCTGTTTCAGAATGACATAGATAATGACCGGGGCACCCATGATGGGTGTGACGGCATTCAGGGGAATGATTCCTTGTGATCCTGGCAGTACGCAGATGACATTGCACAATAGAGCAATGGCTGCACCTGTCAGGATTGTTGCTGGCATAAGGTACTGATGGTTGTCAGTAGTCAGCAGCATGCGAGCAATATGCGGCACCGCCAGTCCGATAAACGCGATGGGTCCGCAGAACGCGGTAGTGATAGCGGTAAGGATTCCTGTCACAAACAGCAGGTAGTTCCTTACCCTTTGCGTGTTGATACCCAGGTTCTCTGCATATTGTTCTCCCAGCAGTAAGGCGTTCAGCGGTTTAATCAGCATGAGGGCACCGAGCAGTCCTGCCAATGTAATCAAGGCGAAGGAAGGCATCTGTTCCATCGATACGCCGCCGAAGTTACCCAGTCCCCAGACCATATACGACTGTACTCCTTGCTCCGTAGCGAAGAAGTTCAGTAGGGAGATGGCCGACGAGGAGATATAGCCTATCATGATACCGATGATCAGTAGCATGACGTTGTTCCTTACCATCGTGGAGAAGAGCAGGATAAGGGCCATGACCGCCATGGCTCCTACGAAGGCGGCAAAGAGAACGGCTACGAAACCCGTCAATGAGAAGCTTCCTGCCGTGATGCTCCCGCCAAGGAGCAACATCACCAGTGCTACACCTAATGAGGCACCGCTGTTGATACCGAAGATGCTCGGACCAGCCAACGGGTTCCTGAAGGCAGTCTGCAACATCAGTCCGCACACCGCCAGCGAAGCACCGCACAGCATGGCAGTGATGGCCTGTGGCAAACGGTTTTGCAGGACGATGTATATCCATGATGACTTGATGGCGGGATCGGCTTGAATATCCGCCGAGGGCAGGAACAGGATACGTACTACCTGTTCCACGGGGATATGCACTGCGCCAACGATGAGGCTCAGTGCGAAGAGTACTGCGATGATGAGTACCATCCCTACGGCGAATCGCGAAAACTTACTCATGTAGTTTCTTAAAGTATTTGGGCTCCCCTAACTGCAGGTCAGGATGAGCAATGCAGATAAAGTCGCGCAACAGCAGATTAGGATGAAAGGGAGTTTCTTCATAGAAGGTGCTGGTGGCCGTATTACAGCCATACACCTCTTTGTCGGTGAACGCCTTGAACTGCTTGTATCCTGCGTTGTCAGTCAACAACTCTTTAAAAGTGATATCGTGCGGTGAATTGTAGCGGAAGAGCCAGATGTCTGCATGCTCGGCTTTCTCCAAGACACTCTCGAAGGGGAGTGCCAGACTGCCGCTATGGTCATCCTCTTTCCATGGGTAGTCAATACCTGCATCAGCAAAGATGCCACCAAGAGTGCTCTGTCCACCAGGAACATACCACACGGCCCCTGTCTGCTTATCCATCATGATCGACCGCTTGTCGGCAGATGTCTTCGCCAATGCCTTCAGTTCCATGTAGCCTTTTTCCACCTCAGCGAACATACTGTCGGCCTTCTGCTCACAACCGAACAGCATGCCGTAGAACCGCATCCATTCCGCCCGTCCCAAGGCCGATGTCTCCATATAGTCGGCTGTCTCGATAATCGGGATTTTCAGTTCTTCCACCTTTCCGTAGCCACCACTGTTCTGGAAGGGAGAGAGGAAGATGGCGTCGGCCTGCATGTCAATGATCTTCTCCACGGTGGGAGCCATGCCGCTACCGCAGTCGGCTATACTTCCTTTTTGCAGTTGATCCAGGATATAAGGGATATGGATGTACTGCGGTTCACAGATACCACCAATGCTCGTTCCCTTTCCCATGTCGATAACCAGACTGCAGTGTACGCTGGTGGCTACCACCGCCCTTTTGAGCGGTGTCCTCACTACGGCCCCATCAGGCAGTTGCGCCGGTAACTCCTTGTCGGCAGGCACCAGCACATAGGTGTGCAAGGTCTTTCCTGTATTCCAAGGATCAGCCAGTTTCACCACCGTGAAGTCGTGATGTTTCACGATGGAGATGTGCGTGGCATGTTTCAGTGCCACCGTGTCGCAGTCATCGCGCGTGGTAACCTTTTGATTCCCACGGCACGATGATAGCAACGCAATGACTAATATAAGGATGCTGAGCGGTTTACTCATACTTCACGCTCGTGTTAAACACGACGGAGATAGGACCAACTCCACAATCGTAACGCTTTTTGAATGTTCCGTCAGCGCTGTACTGATTCACATAGCTGGGCAGGTTGTAGCCAGGATAACCCGTATCCTCGTTCTTCGTATAGGAAATAATGAAGATGTCACCGGTAACAGGATCGGCAGCAATGGCTGCAGGACTGAAGATGTTAGAAGGAGACCATGATTTGGTTTGACCTGTTGCCGGATCATAAATGAGATAAGTGGTCTCACTTCCGCCATAAGGCGCGTTTACAGTGAAGATGCGCTTTCCGTCTGTACACATAGCTGTGCCATCAACCACGCGGGTTACAGTTCCGTCCTGTGCCACACGCCTTACACCTGCACCTGTCTGATTCCATGACGCATCGTATTGACCATAGTCGAGGAAGAATACATCATTGCCAATGGTCAGCATATGCATCGGGTTAGTGATATCTTTTCCTTTAATCTGCTGGGAACTACCTGTTTTCAGGTCGCACTTTGTTATAGAGGGCTTTACACCATTGCCATAGTCAGAATCAGCTGTGTAGAGATAGTCTCCTACAACAGTAATACCATCGGTGTAGCTTCCTGTGTTATAAGTGTTCTTCAATGCGAAGTTGACAGTGTCAACGGCAGCCACCAGACTGTTTTCGCCAGATCCATAGAGTGAGAACAGCAGCTGGTCCTTGTAACCAACCATGGCGCGGGGACTAATACCTTTGACATCACCCAGTAACTCTACAGTGTTGATTTGCTTGATTACCTTGAGCGTGTTCTTGTCGCATACCCAGATGGTGTTCTCTCCATCAACGGCGATATAGAGTTTCTGTCCATACACCAAAGCAAAATTTGCCGTTTTACCAAGGGACTTTCCGTTTGCCTTCTGGAAAGCATTCAGTGTGGATGTTCCATTGGTATAGTTAATGTAGGTTAGGTTACCATCGATGTTACTTCTCGTATTACCGGAACCAACAATAAACATACCTTCACTCACGTCAACAGCTACGGGTTGTCTGTCGTCGTCATCATCATCGCTACAAGCAGTGAAGAGGAATGCTCCCATCATCAGCACTGCGAAACTCAATAAATACTTTTTCATTGTTTGTTTGAATTAAATGGTTAATAAATGAATCATAATTGATTAGAATTGATACCCTATAGTGACTTGCCAGTTTCTTCCAGGCATTGGATAGGCTCCAACGATTTCGTATTGTTTATTGAACATGTTCTTGAGGTCGAAGCGCAGGTTCAACTCATGAACTCTTGTCTGCGGTTCCTTTCTTTTTGTCAAGCGAAACGATCTCCAAGCTGTCGCTCCCATTTCCCAATATCCGTTCACGAGCGTTCCTTCAAGATGTTCATTGTTGGTCCACCTGCTACTGATACCTTCACCGTGTATGGAAAGGTTTACCCAAGGATTCTCCCAACTTAGCGACATGCCACCTGTATATTTTGGCATGTAAGCAATTTGGTTGTTGTAATAGGGCGAACTTGAATTCGTGCGGTTGACCACGCGTTGCAGACTATAGTTAACAGTGGCGCTGATCATTTGTTTGTCGGTCAGCGGCTGTTGCCAGCGAGCTGTGAAATCAACTCCCATGGCGTGCACCTTACCTACATTGATGCACCGCCACACAAACATATTGTATGGGACAGCCACGATCATGTCTTTTACCTGATTGTAATAGGCATCTAAAGAGAGGGAGTACCCATAATCATGGCTCTTCCGGTAGCCTTGTGTGAATGTAAGACCGACATTCCATTGCTGAGTCTTTTCCGGGAGAAGAGTCCTGCTGCCAAAATGGTAGTAGTAGTTCTCATTGAAGGTGGGCATCCGGAAAATATCTTTGAACGAGCCACGAAGGCGCAGTCCTTCTGTCAGCAGGTACGACAAACTCACCGAAGGAGATAGTCGGTGTTGGTTCCTGTTTTCTGTCTCCTCCATGGCATGATCAGCATAATCCTTTTCTTTGTTGATGTAGTTGGATTGTAGCAGACGGAAGGAAGCAGTGAGTCGGTTGCTGTGGAAACGTGCAGAGACAGTCTGTAAGATACTATGCCTGAGAGGTCGTGTATCGGTGGGCAAGGTAGAGTTCAGGTTGTTTAAGAAATAGTCGGCAGCATAGTTGAAAGCCCAGTGCTCTGAAGGTGCGTAGAGACACGACATAGACGAGTAATACTCACGTTGCCAATAGTCGCCATTGATAATTTGACTGGATACTAATCCGTTGTCGTAGAATGAGGCTGCCCAGTTCACCTTTCCTGTGAGCTTGAGTGACAAGCCGTTATCCCAACGTGTCTGATAGAAGAGCTGTCCGAAAGCGTTACGGTCGCGCAGGGTTTCACGACTCACGTTGGTATAGTAGCGTACTATTCCCGGTAGCTGTCGGTCATTGTCATAGTAATATGCCTTTCCACTAAGCATGCTTCTGTTGTTCAGATCCCATCTCATATTGACCTCAACATGTCCCTGATTCATCTTGCTGTTTGCGCGTCGCTCTTTGGTTTCTACCGACACGTTGCGCAGACGGAAAGGGTAGTCGTTCTTTGCATAGATATAATCGCCTACTGCCCAAATGGTGAGTTGGGATGATATTTGTTGTTCATAACGCAACATCGGACTGATATAGTCGAAACTGCCTACACGCAGTTGTGCAGTCAGGTGAGGAGAGGGATTGCTGTGATGATGGATAGCATGAACGGGTGTGATGGTTTCGATGCTGAGCATGGCAGGTGTTGAGGCTTGTCGTGCGGATATAAACAGATGATCATTGTCACCAACGTTTAGCTGTAGGGCTGATAGGTTGTCAAGACCATAACGTGACACGTCAATTTCCCCGTTCTGACTTTCACCCAATGCCACACCATCATAGCTCACACCAGTATGCTTGGCCCCAAAGCCGCGTACGCAGACAGTCTTCATTCCCCCCGCACCTCCATAGTCGCGCAGGGTAACTCCAGGTAAGCGATGCAGGGCGTCTGCCATGTCGGTCGTACCCATGCGAAGCATGTCTCTCCGGTCAATGGCAAAAGAAGGTGTAGTGCTTCGCTGAGCCTGCTGGTGCTTGGTTTCTGTGACTGTCACCTCAGGCAGTTGCTCCTGCTTCCCCACAACTGAATCATTCTGGGCTATGACATCGGTGCATGTCACTAAAGTGCATGCAACAACAAGAATTCGTAAAGCAACAGACAGTTGTCTGGGAAACATAACCATAGGAAACCATTTAACACCTCTTTCCTCGAGAGGTATGATCAACACTACCACGGCAGGTCTTCTGACTTACTGCTTCAGAGGGCGAACGCCTTCCCGGGATGACCAGTGGCATTTTGTTCGCCGACATAACGGCAGATTACAGCTGCGGGACAGTGCAGGATTCTCACCTGCTTCCCTTTTCATCACTTGAAAGTGACACCGTTGTCATTGCAAAAGTACAAGAAATTATTGAAATCTCAAAGAAAACGAGTAATTTATTAATTTTACAACGGAAGAAACGGAAATAAACGGAAAAACAGAAATAAACTAATTCTTTCTGTGAACTATTGCTGAAACCTCCGCTTATCTTGATGAGAGTTTTCCGATTTTCCGATTATTTCCGTTTCTTCCGTTGTGAATAAATCAATCGAAGAATCGTTGGAATTCCATTTCGAAGTTTGGTGTCAACACTCCTTTGCCTATAGCCTCATGAATCTCCTGGATGGTCCAGAACCTACCTCCGTCGAGTTCCTCGGAAGAAGGTCGTACAGGACCGTTGTAGGTGGTGCGGTTTACATACACCAGTTCACGTTCGCGCTTACTGTCGAACACATATTTCCCCATAAACTCCGGAGTGAAGTCGGTGATACCCAGCTCCTCACGCACCTCGCGAATCAAAGCGTCCTCGGGAGTCTCGCCATAGTCCATGTGACCGCCTACGGCTGTGTCCCATTTCCCTGGTTGGATATCCTTCCATTCCGGTCGTTTCTGCAGGTACAACTCTCCTTTTGCATTGAAAACATGAAGGTGTACCACAGGGTGCAGCAGTCGTGAACCGTTATGACAAGCACCACGAGTAGCCACACCCACCACCGTTCCCTCCTCATCGACGAGAGGGAACCGTTCTTCCATATTGTCCATAATTACTTTCTCTGCTCCCAGTCAATATCGAACTCCTTACCGGAGTCATCCACGGTAACATCGAAGATAGCATCCTCACCGTTGAGCTTGCCCGTGAGTACGCCCTTGTAGTTCTTCCCATCCGCCTTCTCCAGCTTCAGGTCGGTTACCTCCAGGGTGTTTCCCTGCTGCTGCTCATACTCCACGATACTCTGTGTAACCTTGTCGTTCAACTTCGTGTCCGACACGATGCATCCGTTCAGCATCACCAATGCTGCGAATGCCACAACCATTGAAACCAATACTTTTTTCATCATACTATCTTTTAGTTGCTTGCAAAGATACGATTAAGTGAGCAAAATGCAAAAGGAAAGTAAACTTTTCTTTTCATTTTCGAACCGATGGAGCAGCGAGAGCCATCGTGCTTGCACGAATGGCCGAGTCGTGACAGAGGAAAACGTAGTTAACGAGAGTATCGGTTATCGGATTTAGAGGATTTCTTTTGTCGTTTCAACAAAAAGTATTACCTTTGCACTATCAAACATATTATTAACATTAAATCCATTTATACTATGGACGAATTACAGATTATCCAATCAAAGATTTATGAGATTCGTGGCGAGCGTGTGATGCTTGATAGAGACATCGCTGCATTGTATAATGTAGAAACAAAAGTCTTAAATCAGGCAGTTAAACGCAACATCAAAAGATTTCCAGAAGACTTTATGTTTCAACTATCAAAATCAGAGTTGCAAATTTGGAAGTCACAAATTGTGACCTCCAATTCCGACAAGATGGGATTACGTAGGCCACCTTATGCTTTTACGGAACAAGGGGTTGCGATGCTGAGTGGAATTCTGAATTCAGATATTGCAATAGATACAAATATCAAAATCATCAGGGCTTTTGTAGCCCTCCGCCGCATCGTGAGCATTCCCAATACAACCGAGCGTTTTAACCTGATTGAAAAGGAAATAGCGTTCATTAAATCAGAGATGGAAGATTCCCTTGAAATACAGAACGACATTAACGAGAGCACTCGTGCCCAGCTCGATGCCATCAGCACCGCTTTAGCAGAACTACAGGCGAAGCGTCCTGCGAACCAGCCCCGCCGCCCAATCGGTTTCATACAACCAAATGAGGAGGAAACATAGTCTAAGGATTGTAGGATCATAAAAATTGGGATGCCAATGTTTTGGTACCCCAGATGTCATTGACCAGTCACCGTGCCATCGCTAAATTGGGAAGTCACAAATTGTGACCTCCAAATCCGACAAGATAGGATTGACATGTCCCATGACATCAGTTATATGTCATATAGGAACGGGAGTCTTTCTATTATATCCTCATGACAAACATAGCAATCACTCTGAGTATCCTCAGCCTTAACTATATCAGGTATTTTTCTTTTGTATGTCGCAAATGTCTTGATGTCCTCAATCTCTTCACGACGCGCCTTGCTGATTTTTACGAACTCTTCATCTTGTTCTATACCCAGGAACCTGCGTCCAAGAAGGTTTGCTGCAATGCCGGTAGTACTGCTTCCTGAAAATGGATCAAGAATCCAATCACCTGGTTTCGTTGATGCCATAATGATACGACTCAACAAGCCCAATGGTTTCTGAGTAGGATGTTTCGTACACTTTTTTTCCCAGGGAGCAATTGCAGGCAAACGCCACACGTCTGTCATCTGCGTGTCGCCGTTGATATGCTTCATCAACTTGTAGTTGTAATAATGGGGCACCTTCTTTTTCTTTCTCGCCCAGATGACAAACTCTGTCGAATAAGTGAAATAGCGACAAGAAATATTAGGCGGTGGGTTTGTTTTTGCCCAGGTGATGACATTTAGAATTTTGTAACCTAACAGCGTCAGACAATTAGCAACAGAAAAAATATTGTGATATGTTCCTGAAATCCATATCGTTCCATTATCTTTCAATTTCTCACGACACAGCGATAGCCACTTCATGTTAAAGGTGTTGATATCTTCCTGCGACATACTTTTGTCCCAGTCACCTTTATCTACGCATACCACTTTTCCACTCTGTACACTGATACCACCACTTGATAGAAAATATGGCGGGTCGGCAAATATCATGTCGAATTTGAAATTGAACTGCGGTAACAACTCAAACGTATCGCCATGAAGCAGATTGAAACCGTGGTTAGATGATTTATAAAAAGCCTTCAGCATTTATTTCAAGAGTTTTACGAACGACTCTACATTAGTCAGGTTATATACACTTGGAATAGTGTTGTAAGCTTCCTCTAATTTGTTGCGCGCCGACTTCCAACCGATACCATCGGTAATCCATACAAATTCAAAACCCTTAACAGAATTCACTTTGGGAGCTAACTCTGTATAAGCACGTGCTACTTCATTGAGTTTAGATCCGCCACCGCTATAGAAGTTCACCTCAATAAGATATTTCTTAGCTGGAGTTTTGATGTAAAAGTCAAAACGTTTTTCGTCTGTGCCAAGAACTGACAATTCAGGGAACTCAGAAGAATACACCTCCTGTCGAAAAGTTACCCCGTTATCTTCCAGTATCTTTGCGACGGTATTCTCCATGATATGGCCACTACGATTCTTGCGGGCATTGGTATCAAGGCCGGTTTCGATGCCAAACACATAATCCACGAGGTTCTTGATACGGCGTGATTGGAAGATATCAGCCAATCCTGTACCTTGAAGGAACTCCACAACTTTCGAGCATGACTCAAAATAACTTTTCAATAGCACAACATTGCCATCTTTATCTACAACAGGTTTTCTGCCTTCATCTCTCACGGCAATCAGTATTCCAAGTACCTCGAATACTTTTGGGTCGCGCTGCCAAATTTCAGCGACTCCTTTTGCCAAATCATCCTTACCAATGAGATAATTCAGCGTGTTCAGGCTCATTTCCACCTCTGCCACATTTGCAGATATTTTGTCAAAATCACAGAAGAAATCCAGCGTTTGATTCGTCTCTTGCAGTTGAGACATAAAAAGATTAAAATCCTTATTCATAGTTCTTGATTAATAGTTCTGTTAGTTTTCCTCTTTTTTCCGGATTGGCGTTGATAAACCGGGAGGCGTAGACACGTTCAATCTTATAATCAGCATAAAGATCCTCGAAAAAGGTATCATTAGGATTCTTGGCAGAACAATCTGCGTTGCTTTCCATCCAAAAACATCCTCTTTCGGATAGTTGGTGGCAGAAAGCAGCAAGTGCCCTCTGGTCGTCATCATTGAAATCCCCTTTGGCGTATGCTGTAAAACTCGATGTGGCATCCAGAGGGCGGTATGGAGGATCAAGATAAACAAATGTCAGACTATCAATGTGCTGTACTGTTTGGGCGTAATCACCCTGATTTATTACTACTTGTGCTGATTGCAATAATTGGCTGTCAGCTCTCAACAGTTTTGCGTTGCAAATAGTTGGATGAGCATATTTACCAAAAGGAACATTAAACTGGCCTCGTCTGTTTACCCTATAAAGACCATTGAAACATGTCTTATTCAAGAATATAAGCTGGGATGCCCGTTCTATACTGTCTCCGAGATGTTGGTTATATCGCTCACGAACCTCATAGAAGATCTGGCTCCGTCCTTCTTGGTCTGTTATGGCCAAATAATCTTTCTCATATTTATCGAGATTAGTGATTAATGCTTCAACATCATCCTTGATAATCCGATAGGTAAGAATTAGATCCTCGTTGACATCGTTGATGACCGCCTTCCTGATGTTGCAAAAGTGCTGCAACATATAGAATAGCATCGCCCCACCACCAACAAACGGTTCGATATACGTGAATGGTTCTTCGCTTATCTGTTGGGGCAGATATTCACCTAGCTGGTTTAATAATTGACCTTTACCACCTGCCCACTTCAAAAATGGTTTTGCTTCTGTGCTCATTGCTCTTTTGTCGTTTGGCTGCGGACAAAAGAAAGCGTACCCTCTTCCAATCCACCACTTAACGAAGGCCGTCCACCACAGAAGCCCGTACAGAGAGGTGAAAGGAAGGGGTACGCCTATACAGAATAGGCGTATCCTCATCCCCAGAGACTCTCTGTAACTACTATTAGTTTGGTGGACTGTTTTCGTTAAAAGCCTCTTAGAACTTAGATACTGCTATCTAATTCCACAATGTTTGTAGCGCTCATAGTGAGCAATAAGCGAGTACAAAGTTAAGCATTTATTTCGACATAACTTGTTTTTCGCCCAGCTTTTTCACCTTTTCACGCTGATATCTGTTTCCACGTAGTCAGAAGCATCAAGAATAATATCACAGTTTCGATACTTTTGTCTCACGATTTTGACGGCAACTTCCTCATTATCAGCTTCCGTCTCAACTATGCGACTCAGAGTCTCAATTATCTCAATTCTGTACTTCGTCATACTTCATACAAAATAACTAATAAATTCTTAAAGGGCAGAAAAATAGATCATAGTTTAATAATTTAGATCGTTTATTAACAAATCATTTGGTCATTAAAGAAAAATAAATTATATTTGCCGTCAAATAACATAATAATGACTCAAACAGATGCTGTAATAGAGACTATCAAGCAATTGGGTGGTGTCGCCACTCTTGGACAAATATATCAAACGATATTTGCCATAGAAGATTGCAAATGGGGGACAAAAACTCCACAAGCATCTATTAGGCGTATAGTAAGACACACTCCTGAAATATATGTTATTAGAAAAGGATTATATGGTCTTGAAGATTACAGACATCAATTAGAGTCTAATGGCATTATAGTTCAAACTATTCAAAACAGTTCATCAAATGCAATTCAACAATTCAACCACACTTACTATCAGGGGTTGTTGGTAGAAATGGGTAATATGAAAGAACTGGGTACTTTTGTACCAGAACAAGACAAAAACAAACTCTTTCTTCAAAAACCTTTAGGAGATATTAGGACTATTAAATCAATGCCCAATTATACTGTCCCGAGATTAGTAAAGCGTAGTTCAACTATTGATGTTATTTGGTTTAACCAAGATCAAATACCTCATTCTTTCTTTGAAGTAGAGCATTCAACAGATATTCAGAATTCCTTATTGAAATTTTATGACCTTACCGGTTTTAGTTCTCGCATGATTATTGTTGCTGATGCTAATAGACATAATGAATTTAATAGGAGGATATCTGAATCTGCATTTTGCGACATAAAAGATCGCGTGCAATTCCTCACATATAAAACCTTAGAAAGACAATACGAACAGGCTATAGAAAGAAAGAGTTTTGAAGTTATTTTGTAATTCCTGTGTTACAGGAACCTAATACCTGTCAACTGTTTTGTAGATAAATATACGAAATAACAATACAATGGAATAATCATGGGGAGATATTTGTTTTGAGGCAAAGAAAACCGCACCAACCATTCTGTCAGTGCGGCAATCTCCTTCTCGTTATGTTTCTACTCAATAAGATTCTCAAAGCGCGCCTTAGCTGCCTCTAGGGATTTCTGTATCTGTAGTCGTAGCACTTCGCGTGATGGCAATTCGGTCATATACTTAGCAACTTTGATTCCTGACTTGTCAAGTTGAAGTAACTCTATTTGCTCCTCACTGCCCTCAGTGCAAAGGAGTAATCCTAATGGAGACTCCTCACCTGGCTCCACTTCGTTCTGTTCCAACCAGCGCAAATAGAGTTCCATCTGGCCTTTGTACTCTGCTTTGAAACGACCTTTCTTCAGTTCGACGGCAATCAAGCGATGCAGACGACGATGATAGAACAGCAGATCAAGATAGAAGTCCTCGCCATCAATAATCATCCGTTTCTGTCGAGCTACAAAACTGAAGCCATTACCCAGTTCGATGATGAACTGCTCTAAATGAGCTACCAAACAATCTTCGAGGCTTTTCTCGCTATACATACCCTTCAAGCCTGTAAACTCCAAGAAATATGGACTCTTGAAGACCAAATCAGGGGTCAGCGTGGCATTATCGCGCAGTTCCGACAATTCTTGTTTTATAAACTGGTCGGGCTTGCCGCTGATGGCTGTGCGTTCATAAAGCATACCATCGATTTCCTTGCGGAGTTGGCGAACACTCCATCTCTCTGATGCAGCGAGAGTCAGATAAAACTCACGTTGAAGGGTATCCTTGAGAGGTAATATCTCTACAATATGTGACCACGTGATTTGTGTCGACACTGTCGACACTATTTTAATGTCAGGGAAATCCTGAGCAAATTGCATCATTCTCCAAATACTTCGAGGTTCAAACCCCTTCTTCCCGAAATCTGCTTGCAATTGTGTCGACACTGTCGACACAATTTGCTTTCCATACTCTGCACGCTGATTTCCAAGCACTTCGCGATTGATACGCTCACCTATATGCCAGTACATCATCGTGAGTTCATAGTTGGCTGTAGCAGCCACTTGACCGCGAGCCCGTTCGATAATCTGACGCAAGTCCTGCATCAGAGAATCTGCCACTACTGTTGACACAATTGTTTTGTTCTTTTTTATTTCGTTTTTCATATTTCATCTGCAAAGATACGATTAAGTGAGCAAAAAGCAAAATCTTTTTTTACTTTTTCGAACATGAGTATCTTCAGCGAAACCTAATACTCAAATAAAAACAATACAATGGAATAATCAGGGGGAGAAAGAAGAGACCCCACCCCAGCCCCTCCCCTGGAATGGGAGGGGAATGAAGCGCGAGATGAGAAAGGGTCAATCCGTTTCTGATACCTATGGTTTTACGTTCCAATATCATAGGTATTGGCGCCTGAAAACATAGGTATTGGCGCCTAAAACCATAGGTATTGCGATGCAAAACCTAACAATCCAAATTTTGAATTCACAAAACCCGCGCAACATACACGGATTTTGCTGGAAAAGCCTATATGTACGAGGAAAATGGTTGTTTTCAACATACACGCAACATACACAAACATACACTATACGGGCTTCAACATACACGCAACATACACTTTTAAGTAGGCTGCTTTCTCATAGAAACTGGGCTACTTTCACATAGAAACTGGGCTACTTTCTCATAGTAAACAGGCTTCTTACTCGATATTCCCACGTTGGGAACATTTTATTCCCACGTTGGGAACATTTTATTCCCACGTTGGGAACATTTTATTCCCACGTTGGGAACAAATAACTCGTTTATGAATCGGCGTGTATGTTGCGTGTATGTTGAAGCCCGTATAGTGTATGTTGGTGTACCCTTTGTGTATGTTAAAATTGATGGATTTCCCTTTGTTTATTTGGATTTCCGCGATTTTTTGTGTACCTTTGCGTGAATTTTTATAAATCGTAATATTATGAAGGTAACAATTCTTAAAATTAGTCGTAGAAAAGAAGTGATTAACCGTGAGGAACTCACGAATGTAGCCATGGCTATCCGTGAAGGAAGCGTGGCCAAGGAAGTGAAACAGATTCGTCAAGTGTATCATCTGATGAGAACAGAAAGACAAGAGGACGGACAGGTATTGACGGATTTTAGTACTGACATTAATCTGCCCCGCATCTGTTTCGCTGCAGAATATGCTCACAAGAATCATGAACGGCTGATGGTAAATTACAACGGTCTGGTAGTATTGGAACTGAACGGTCTGGATAGTTATGAGCAGGCCGTCACGTTTAGGAACCAGGCCAGCAAGATGCCTGAGACGCTGATGGCCTTTCTCGGCGGGTCGGGGAAGAGTGTGAAGATTGTGTGCAGGGGCGAGCTATTTAGAGAGACCCCACCCCTGACCCCTCCCCTGGGAAGGGAGGGGAATGGAAAAGGACAACTTCCCAATGGGGAAGAAAGACGGCCCAATGAGGGAGTGCGACTACCCAAGGAGGAAGAGGAGATTCGGCAGTTCCATAGAAATCTGTACGAGACGGCAAGGCTGGCCTATCAGAACCAGTTCCAGATGAACATCGAATACCTGGAGCCGAGACTGGATCGCACGGTTTATCTGAGTGCCGACCCGGAGATGTTCTTCAACCCAGAGGCACGAGCTTTTCTGGCAGACACTAAAAAGCCTGAGCAGCAAGAACCCGTCAACATCAGTGAGGAAAGTGACAGTCTGATGCCCGGAAGAACGATTGACAGGACTTATCACCTCAATTGGCTCTTCATCGTGAACAATGTCCTGGGGCGTTATTTTGAATTGCCTGATGAACAACGGGAAATGGAACTGCTGATGCGAGTGGCCACAGCCTGTCTGAACGAGGGCATCCCCATGGCGCAAGCACAACAACTCACACTCAGTCATCCAGTGTTGGGCAGGGACGAGATACTGGTAAGGAACATTTTTGATTCGGTATATGCCGTTACCCTGCAGGAAGACTATCTGGAGAAACATCCTTTCAAACCGCTGAAAAGTGTTCCTGAAGAGACCATCCAGGCCATGAGGACCGAGATTTTCCTCAATGCGAACTTCTTTATGCGTAAGAACCTCATGACTGGTGTGGCCGAATATCGAGAGAGATACAGCAATGACCAGACCTACAAGCCGCTGACCGAAGAAGTAAGGAACGATATGACGCTCAGGGCTGTGGAACTGGGACTGAAAGCGTGGGACAAGAACGTGAACCGTTTCATCGACTCTACACGCATCGAACAGTACGATCCTGTGAACACCTGGCTCGACAAGCTGCCTCAGTGGGACGGTCATGACTATATCAAGGAACTCGCTGGGCGTGTGCCGACAGATCAGCCCCATTGGGAAAAGTACCTGAAGATGTGGCTCACGGGTATGGTGGCCCAGTGGCGCGAAAGCGACAAACAGCTAACAGGTAATGCATTGGTTCCCTTGCTGATTGGCAGACAGGGCTGTGGAAAGACGCGTTTCTGTAAAATCATCCTGCCGCCGGAACTGCGCGACTACTACAACGACAAGATCAACTTCAAGAACGAGTTCGACCTGAACATCGCGCTTACCTCATTCGCCCTGATCAACATCGATGAGTTCGACAAGACCACCAAGAGTCAGCAGGTGGTTCTGAAATACCTGCTCTCATCGGCTGATGTGAAGTTCCGTCCGCCTTACGGTAAGACCATCAAGCAATATCGCAGATACACCTCATTCATCGGTACTACCAACAAACGAAAGCCGCTGACTGATCCTACTGGGTCCCGCCGTTTTGCCTGCATCGGCGTCACAGGACATATCAACTACGATGACTCGTTGAATCACCAACAGCTCTTTGCCCAGGCTCTCCACCTGTTCAATAACGGTGAACGCTTCTGGCTGAATGATGTGGAGATTGCTGAACTGATCAAGGAGAACGAATGTTATCAGCAGCTCTATACCCTTGAGGAAATGATTGCAGGCACCTTCAGAAGTCCTAAGCCATCGGAAGAGGCCCGCTGGCTCTCCATTGATGAGATCAAAGAGATTCTGAGTTGCTACTATGCCTCGTTTGATCCGGGAATCAGTAATACGGCTATGGGCAATGCCCTGAACGACACCCAGTTTAATTTCGAGGTGCGCAGAACCAATCAAGGGAAAGTATATAGGATGGTGGAGCGATAAGGAAGTACTGATGGCAGACACCGTTGTAGTCGATGAATAAAAAATCCATCGAATACGATTATATTCCTAATTATTTCCGTATATTTGCAGTGGTATTTAATAATGAGATACGTTGACGTGATATTGCCCCTGCCCTTAGAAGGGTTCTTCACCTACGCCGTGCCAGAGAGGTTAGCGGAGAAGGTGAAGAGAGGAGTGCGTGTACTGGTGCCGCTGGGGAAGAGCAAACGGTATGTGGGACTGGCGGTGGAGGTACATGACAGAAAGCCCGACTTTGCGCAGATCAAGGAAGTGATGGAGGTGCTGGATGCGGAACCGGTGGTGCGCGAGGAGCAGTTCCGTCTGTGGCAGTGGATAGCCGACTATTACCTGTCACCCATCGGCGAGGTATATAATGCGGCCTTCCCCTTGGGAATGAAAACCGTTGAGGGGTATAAACCGAAACTGGAGACGTACGTAGCACTGGGTGAGAAATACCGCAACGAACAGGCCCTGCATATCGCACTGGACGTGCAGGCACGTGCCCCCAAGCAGCAGAAGGTGTTCATCGACTACCTGCAGCTGTCCCGTTGGGATAGTCTTGAGGAGTGTGGAGTGAGGAGTGAGGAGTGTGGAGTGTGCGAGGAGGTGTCGAAGGATGAGCTGATGAACTACTCGCACTGCACGGCAGCGGTGCTGAAGCAGTTGGTTGACAAGAAGTTCCTGGTGCTGTATGAGAAGGAGGTAGGCCGACTGAACCACAGTGGTGAGCCGCACCTCGACAAGGTCAAGGCTTTGAACGCGGCACAGCAGGAGGCATATAACCAGATCCTGTTTCAGTTCATGAGCAAGAAGATCGTGTTACTACACGGTGTTACCTCGAGCGGTAAGACCGAGATCTATATCCATTTAATCAAGGAGACAATAGAGAAAAAGCAGCAGGTGCTGTATCTGTTGCCCGAGATTGCCCTGACGGTACAGATGCGCGACCGTCTGCAACGGGTGTTTGGTAATCGTTTGGGAATCTATCACTCGAAGTACAGCGATGCAGAGCGGGTGGAGATATGGAAGAAACAGCTGTCGGCCAATCCATACGATGTAATCCTTGGTGCCCGATCAGCTGTGTTCCTGCCTTTCCAACGCTTAGGACTGGTGATTATTGATGAGGAGCACGAGACATCGTTCAAGCAACAGGATCCCGCTCCACGATATCACGCAAGAAGTGCTGCCATCATGCTGGCAAGGATTTGTACGGAGGTGAATGGAGCGCTGAACACACGAACATTGCTGGGTACGGCCACTCCTTCGATAGAGAGCTATTATAATACTAAGGTGGGGAAATACGGACTCGTATCGCTCCAGCAGCGTTACCAGGATATCCAACTACCGGAAATACAGGTGGTGGATGTACGCGACCTGCAGCGGAGAAAGATGATGAACGGTCCGTTCTCACCGTTACTCTTGTCGAGCATCCGTAAGGCCTTAGAGGCTAATGAGCAGGTGATACTCTTCCAGAACCGCAGGGGCTTTGCACCGATGATCGAGTGTAAAGTGTGTGGATGGGTACCTCATTGTCAGCATTGCGATGTGTCGCTTACCTACCATAAAAACAGCGGTCAGCTAACCTGTCATTACTGCGGTAATACGTACCAGGTGCCGGATAAGTGTCCTAACTGCGGGAATACGAACCTGACGGGTAGGGGCTATGGCACAGAGAAGATAGAGGACCAGATCATGGAGATCTTTCCGGAAGTGCGTGTGGCCCGTATGGATCTTGATACCACCAGAACCCGACATGCGTATGAACGACTGATCAACGATTTCGCCGCAGGACGTACACAGCTGTTGATAGGCACCCAGATGATTAGTAAAGGACTGGATTTCGACCGTGTGTCGGTGGTGGGAATCCTGAATGCCGATTCGATGCTGAACTATCCCGACTTCCGTGCTTACGAGCATGCGTTTACGATGATGGCGCAGGTAAGCGGCAGGGCAGGACGCAAGGGAAAGCGGGGACTGGTAATCCTGCAGACGAAGAGTCAGCAGCTGCCTGTGATCCAGCAAGTGGTGAACAACGACTATACCGCTTTCTTTGATGATCAGTTGGATGAGCGTCGCACTTTCCGCTATCCGCCATTCAACCATCTGGTGTATGTGTTCCTGAAGCATCGCTATGAACAGGTGGATAACACCGCCAGCATGGAGATGGGAACACGAATGAGACAATGGTTCGGTAATCGCGTGCTGGGTCCGGACAAGCCTGCCATTGCCAAGGTGAAATCGATGCATATCCGTAAGCTGGTTCTCAAATTGGAGAACGGGATAGATATCAAAAAAGCCCGCGAGTGCCTGCATTTCATCCAAGATCAGATGATGCAGGACTCGCGGTATAACGCGTTGCAGATCTACTTTGATGTGGATCCGCTGTAATATAGAATCAATGAATTAGAAATCGATATCCACGCCTACGCCAAACACTTTGTTGGTGCGGGTGAAGTCGTTATGCGTAGTGGCATTGGTGGCAGTAGGTGTTACATCCTGCTTGTAGGTGTCGTAGTTGGTCTGGAAATAGGCCACGTTCACCTTCACCTTGTCACTGATCTTGTAGCGCAGTCCGAGGCCGTAGGTATAGCTGCTCACCACGAACGACATATCGTTCATATATTCGTCAGACAGACCGTAGTTGGTCTTCTGGAAGCCGGCACTTACTAACAGCTTGTCGTTTACGTCCCATTCGGCACCGCCATTGTACTCCCATGTGTTACCATCGAGTTTCTTCTCGTCGTGTTTGTACCAATGAGCCGACTTGTCGAAGAACAGGTGATAGCCGGCCATAACACGTACGGACGGGGTTACCGACCACTGACCGCCAACGGTGAAGAGGGCGGGCTGGTCCTCAGGTACGCTACTGCCGTCACGGAACTTGTTCACGGCTTCAATCTGGTGGGCTTCCTTTACTGTGGAATTGTTCTTCATCCGCATGCGGGTCTTGAATTCATACTTGGCCCCGAAGTTAAAGGCACCTGTCTTGAAGTCGATACCCAGGATGGGAGCAATGCCCAGGCCACTCTGGTCAGACATCAGGCTCACGCCCTCACGATAGGTCTCGAGAGTCTGCAGACTCTGCTGTGTACCTTCCAACTGTGCCTTGGCAGCCTGTGCGCCAGCCAGTTTCTCGGTAAGCTCTGCAGGAACGGGTACGCCAGCAGCCTGATACTGAGCAATACCTGCCTCTATCTGATTGATACCATCTGCATATTGGGCAATGCCACCAGCAATTCTGACATTGGCATTGTCGAGGAAAGTGCCGAAGGGAACAGCACCTGCTTCCGTGTTCACCAAAATATTATTCAAACGGGCTTTATAGGAAGCAGTACCATAGAGCAGACGGGCACCTCCATAAATGGAGAGGTTGTCGGTAAGCTTGTAGGCAGCACCCAAGGTGAAACCGAAGTAGTACTGCTTGCCACGCATGTAACCATCCACATCATATCCTGTGGCTCCCAGAGGCTGTAACGAGTGGGCAATAGCACCCACAGCACTTTCAAAGGAGCCGATACCATCGGAGAACTCACACTTTCCACCGCCACCGGTAACGGAGAAATTGGCTTGCAGACTCCAACGACCAGTATTGTAAGCAGCCTGGATGGAGGGAATAAATGGTGCATTGGCCACACCTTTGAATTTCTTGGTAGTGGCACCGTTGTTATCCATGCCCAGGGCAAAGTCGGGGTTGGTGGTGAAAATGGAACGGGTCTGGAATGCCATCTGCCAGTTCACAGAGAGATGGAAGCCTTGGTCCATGAAGATCACACCTGCGGGGTTGCTGTATACACCGTCAATCCCGATAATACCGTCACGTGCCATATTACGGTTGAAAGCGAGGTTCTGGTTGGTGTTTGTAAGAATGCCGCCTGCCCAAACGTTGCTGGCGACTGTCATCATGAATACGATGCTGATAAATTTTAATTTACTCATCTTAAATACCTTTAAAAAACTTGGCTGCAAAGTTACCTGTATTGTTCTGAATTTCCTGTAAAAGGGTAAAACATTTAACTTTTATTTGCTTTTCTTGAGCTCCGGATAGCTGATACGTGTATGGTAGATAACCTTCAAACGCTCCGTCAGCACCTGCTTGGCCACATTGATGTCGTGGAAGGTAATAGGACAGTCGGTGTAGAAACCGTCGCTCACTTGTCCGTCGATGAGGGTGTTCACCAGATTACTGATGTTCTCTTCGGTGTATTCGGTCAATGAACGGGAAGCTGCCTCTACGGTGTCGGCCATCATGAGGATAGCCTGCTCACGGGTGAAAGGATTCGGTCCTGCATAGGAAAATACCGATTCGTCAATTTTCTCCTTAGGATGCTCGTTCTTGTAAGAGATATAGAAATACTTGGTCTTACCCAATCCGTGGTGGGTCATAATGAAATCCTTGATCTCTGTGGGCAGGTTATACTTATCCGCCAGCTTCAGACCTTCGGTTACGTGATTGATGATAATCTGCGCAGCCTCCTTGCGATCCATCTTGTTCAACGGGTTCACGCCTGCTTGGTTCTCTGTGTAGAAGGCGGGATTCTGGATCTTGCCGATGTCGTGATAGAGAGCACCTGTCCTGACAAGCTGCGTCTTTGCATCGATCTTGTCGGAGATGGCTGCTGCGAGGTTACCCACCATGATGGAGTGCTGGAAGGTGCCGGGGGCTACCTCGCTCATCTTACGGAGCAGATCCTTGCTGGTGTTCGACAACTCGATAAGAGTAACATTCGAGATGAAACCGAACATCTTCTCCACGACCAGCATCAGCGGATAGGCGAAGAGCAACATCACACCGTTGGCGATGAAATGCTTGTACATGCTATGGTCCATCGTGAGGATACTGTTGTCCTGCATCAGCTGTAAGGCGAAGTACACCGCACTGCTGGCCAGGGTAACAAGAATGGCTGTCTTGAACAGCTGGGCTCGTTGCGACAGTTCCCTCAAGGAGTAGATGGCCACAAGGCCAGCAACCAGCTGGATGATGATGAACTCATACTGGTATTTCACGGCGGCAGCACAAATCAGTGTCATCACCACATGGGAGATGAAAGCTGTACGGGAATCCATGAACACGCGGATGAAGATCGGTACGATGGCGAAGGGCAGCACATAGACACTCAGTACGTTGTGCTCCATCATCAGGGATACCAGGATGGGGAAGATGGTGATGAGCGCATAGAGCATCATCAAACTGCGTGGTTTCTCGAAGTAGTCTTTCCTGAAGAGGGCTATATACAAGGTGAAGAGAATCATGATGATGCCCACGAAAAGGGCTTGTCCTGCGATGGTTGACGACACCTCGCTGCTGTTGGCACTACGGCGCACCATCTCACGCTCAAAGCTGCTGAGTACACGGAATGTATGTTCATCCACAATCTCCCCACGATCGATAATCTTCTGTCCGGTGAGCACCATACCGCTGGCGAGGGCTACGCTGCTGATGACATCGGCCCGTTCTGTCTCACTGCGTTCCTTGTCGTAGGTGAGATTCGGGGTGAGATATTCGTTCAGGTTGCACTTCTGCAGGATCTGACGTTGCGCACCGAGTTTCTCATCCATGAACAGTTGTTCGTAGGCGGCCATCGTGGAATAGATACAGTTGATGGGCACACTGGTGGCTGTTCTGCCGTTGATCACACGGACGAAACTGGTGGAGTCCTTGAAGTTCTTCGAGTAGTCGGCCTGATTCATGATACCTGCCTGATACAGACGATGCAGACGGTCGATGATGGTAGTGACATAATCTTTTGACAGGCCGGGGATACCGTCCTTGTATTTCTCGTAGAACTTAGCGATCTGCTCTTTCTCCACATTCTCCTTGAAGGTGTAGTAAGGCTCCAGTTGGACGAGCAGACTGTCTTGCTCTGCCTTGATGGCCTCATCGGTCTTGTAGATGGGGAAGTCGAACTTCGCGATGAGCGATCCATACATCCATGGCTTGCCTACATCATAGCGGAACTGCGGACCGCTATTGCGGGGCAGGAACCACACGATAATGACAACTGACACGATAACGAGTGCCGAACGGGTAAGTAGATTGCGCCAATAGTTGTCTTCAGAGGTCTTGAATTTGTTCATTTTGCTCTTTTTCTTGTCTTTCCTTTGCAAAAGTAATAAAAATAACTAACTTTGCACTCAAAATTCAATATAAAATGTCAGAAAGAAGAGTAAGAGTGCGATTTGCACCCAGTCCAACGGGTGCGTTACATATCGGCGGTGTGCGTACCGCTTTGTATAATTACCTGTTTGCCAAGCAGCACAACGGTGATATGGTGTTCCGTATTGAGGATACAGACAGCAGTCGTTTTGTACCAGGTGCCGAGGAATATATCATCGAGTCGTTTCGCTGGCTCGGCATACCATTCGACGAGGGCGTGAGCTTCGGCGGAAAGTATGGACCCTACCGACAGAGCGAACGTCGTGCCATCTATAAGAAGTATGTGGACCAGCTGTTGGCCGACGGAAAGGCTTACATCGCTTTCGATACACCTGAGGAACTGGAGGCCAAACGTAACGAGATCAAGAATTTCCAATATGATGCCCATACCCGTGGTATGATGCGCAACTCATTGACACTTCCCAAGGAGGAAGTGGAACAACTGATTGCCGACGGTAAGCAGTATGTGGTGCGCTTCAAGGTGGAACCGGGTGAGGAGGTACATGTCCATGACCTGATTCGTGGTGATGTGGTGATCAAGAGTGACATCCTCGACGATAAGGTGCTTTACAAGAGTGCGGATGAACTTCCCACTTACCATCTGGCCAATATCGTGGATGACCATCTGATGGAGATCAGTCATGTGATTCGTGGTGAGGAGTGGCTGCCCAGTGCACCGTTGCATGTGCTGTTGTATCGTGCTTTTGGTTGGACCGACACCATGCCGCAGTTCGCACATCTGCCGCTGTTGCTGAAGCCCGATGGAAAAGGAAAACTGTCGAAGCGTGATGGCGACCGACTGGGATTCCCTGTGTTCCCGTTGGAGTGGCACGACCCGAAGACGGGTGAGGTGTCGAACGGTTTCCGTGAGCAGGGCTACTTCCCGGAGGCTGTGATCAATTTCCTTGCCTTGTTGGGATGGAACCCCGGTACGGAGCAGGAACTGTTTACCCTCGACGAGTTGGTGAAGGCGTTCGATATCTCCAAGTGCTCGAAGGCCGGTGCGAAGTTCGATTTCCAGAAAGGAATCTGGTTCAATCACGAATATATCCTCAAGAAGAGTGATGATGAGATTGCACAGCTCTTTGCTCCCATTGTGGGAGGCAACGGCGTTGAGGAGTCGTTGGAGCGTGTCACCCAAGTGGTGCACATGATGAAGGATCGTGTGAATTTCGTCAAAGAACTGTGGCCCTTGTGCTCCTTCTTCTTCATTCCGCCTACGGAGTATGATGAGAAGACCGTGAAGAAACGCTGGAAGGAGGATTCGGCTCAGGTGATGACCGAGTTGGCTAATGTGCTCGAAGGTATCAACGACTTCAGCGTGGAAGGACAGGAGTCTGTCGTCATGGCATGGATCGAGCAGAAGGGATATAAGTTGGGCGACGTGATGAATGCGTTCCGTCTGGCACTTGTCGGCATCGGCAAAGGACCGGGCATGTTCGATATTTCTGCCTTCCTGGGTAAGGAAGAGACCTTACGCCGCCTGCATCGGGCAATAGATGTATTAAAGTAAGTCATGTATAACATCATCATGTACGCCATCCAGCTGGGCGTCGCCATTGCCAGCCTTTTCAACGAGAAGGTGAGGAAGATGTGGCGGGGCGAGCGGGAGGCGTTCTGTATCTTGAAAGAACAGGTGGATCCAAACGCCCAGTACGTGTGGTTCCACGCTGCCTCTTTGGGTGAATTTGAGCAGGGACGACCAATTATTGAACGGTTGCGCCAAGAGCATCCTGAATACAAAATCCTCCTTACGTTTTATTCACCTTCAGGTTATGAGGTGAGGAAAAACTACCAGGGCGCCGATATCATCTGTTATATGCCGATCGACACGGTGACTAATGCGCGGAGGTTCCTCCGACTGATCCGTCCCTGCATGGCGTTCTTCATCAAGTATGAGTTCTGGTACAACTTCCTGCATATCCTCAAGCACAGGAATGTACCTACTTATAGCGTCAGTTCCATCTTCCGTCCCAATCAGGTTTTCTTCCGTTGGTATGGAAAGAGCTACGGAAGGGTGTTGCGTTGCTTTACGAAGTTCTTCGTGCAGAACGAGCAGAGTAAGGAACTATTGAACAGTATCGGGATTACTGAGGTGGAGATTACGGGTGATACCCGTTTCGACCGTGTGCTGCAGATCAAGGAGGCAGCCAAGGAACTGCCTGTTGTGGAAGAGTTCCTCTTCGAGGAAGGAGGAAGGAGGAAGGAGGAAGGAGATTCCTCCAAGTCCAAGGTGTTTGTGGCAGGTTCTTCATGGTTACCTGATGAAGAGATATTCATCAAGTATTTCAACGAACATCGTGATTGGAAACTGATTATTGCCCCGCATGTCATTGGTGAGGATCATCTGCAACAAATAGAAAAGCTACTTGAAGGTCGTAAGGTAATCCGCTATACTGAGGCAGCAAAAACAGAATCTCAACTGTCAACTGCAGAAGTCCTTATCATCGACTGCTTCGGTCTGCTCAGCAGTATCTACCGTTATGGTCAGGTTGCTTATGTAGGTGGTGGCTTTGGTGTGGGTATCCATAATCTCCCAGAGGCAGCTGTTTGGGATATCCCCGTATTCTTCGGTCCTAATAACGAACGTTTCCAGGAAGCACAGGAACTGAAGAAAAACGGTGGTGGCTTAGAGATACATAACTATGAAGAGTTTGCTGCACGAATGGATGAACTGACAGCTGATCCTGCATCCCTCGTCAAACGGGGTGAGGCTGCAGGCAGTTATGTCAAAGGAAATGCAGGAGCAACAGAAATTATCTTACGGCAGTTGCCAATCACCCATTAACGCTCGCCTTCGTCACTTCGCTTTGCGAAGAACTTCAACTGTCAATTGTCAATTCCTTCTACTCCCTCTCCCTATACCAGTCCATATAGGCCACATAGTGGGCCGCATTATCGGTTTGTCCAGGACGTACCTTCTTGATGAACTTGGCGGGAACACCACCCCAGATCTCCCCTGCAGGAATCTTTGTATTTTGAAGTACCAGGGCACCGGCGGCCACGATGGAGCCTTCGCCTACCTCGCAATTGTCGAGCAAGGTGCTACCCATACCGATGAGGGCATGGTCGTGAATGGTGCAGGCATGGATGGTGGCATTGTGACCGATGGTAACATCATTGCCAATGTGCAGCGGTCCGATCTTATAAGTAGTATGCAGTACAGCACCGTCTTGCACATTCGTGCGGTCGCCGATATGGATATGGCACACATCACCGCGTACCACGGCATTGAACCATACTGAGCACTCATCGCCCATCACTACTTCGCCCACAATCGTGGCGTTCTCACTAAAATAGCAGTTCTTACCCCATTTCGGAGCCAGACCGTTCACTTCTTTGATTAAAGCCATTTCCTTCTTCGATTATTATAAACACATCTGCTTTCGCATAAACGAAAAGCATGATGCAAAGGTACAAATAAACGGGCACAAAAGCAAATAAAAATGCTTTATTTGCTATGCAAGGCTCATCTCTCATCTCTCATCTTTCATCTCTCATCTCTCATCTCTCAAAACCTTCACCTCCAGCACCTGTTCGATGAGCGCAAGAATCTCCTCCAGACTGTCGGTCTCGAAGTCTCCGCTCAGACGTTTATGAGTATCAGAAGCGCGGAGTTTCACATGATAGAACTGCGCTAAGTCGGCTAACACTTCTGTCAGGGGAGTGTTGTTGAAGTGGAACAGGCCGGTGGCCCATGCCACTTGGTTGATGCTACCTGCGGTAATCAGCTGTGGGCGTTCCTCTCCTTGACGAAGGCGGGCTTTCTTACCCCGTGTTAAAATCATTCCCTGTTGTCCAGTCCCTATGGCAGAGAAGGCCACCTTCCCTTCCGTGACAAACACTTCGGTAGTCTTTTCTGGAATCATGCTGCCTGTCACCTGGAACTTCGTACCCAAGACCCGTATCTGTGCCATGTCGTTACTGATGGTGAAAGGATGTTGGTCATCGTGGTGAACCTCAAAGTAGGCACTACCATCCAAAGTAACCGTCCTGTCATCCCCCTTATAATAAAATAAGGTGGAGTGGGGTGAGAGGGTGACATGCGTACTATCAGACAATACGAACAGTTGTGCTTTCTCGTTGGCAACCAACAGGATTCTTTGATGACTTCTCTTGTAGAGATAGGCACCCCCGCAAAGCAGCAACAGTAGCGATGCTGCAATAGCTATCCATTGCCGCATGGTGATCATCCGTGCTGAGGGTAGTTGTGCACGTCGTCTCACATTCTTCAGGGCACTTCTTGTGTCCAACCGGCCTTCCTTGTAGTACTTGACAACGAAGTCAAGACTTTTATCTTTTAGGTTTTTTGTCATACCATTTCGGACTTATTGTTCATCATTATCAGCATCGGTAGTCTGTTGCGTTCCCTTTGTGGTTTGTGAGATGGTAATAGTAGTTGTTCTTTCTCCAGATCTCATCTGTAGTGTATAATACCGAGTGTACTTTTCTATCCAAGTAGTCGAAATAGGTTGAATCTCTACATGGAGGATGCGTGGATTGTCCATGGGAATCTCTGCCCTGCACCACCTGCCATCGAACGTTCTCCCCGTTAGCTGCCATTCACCTACATAGGTGTAATTGACAACAGCATCAATCAACCAGCTGTCGTAGTTCAGTAATTCGAAATCGAAGCTGTGTGCATCCTGATCACATTCATATTCCCTTTGGTTCACCCGCATGGCTTCAAAGGAAGAGGTCTGCTCATATTCCGTGACACTATAACCGCCCACGCAGCCCAGTCCGCCCTCCACATTGTTCAACGTGGGTGATGAGAGAGCCAGACCGTATTCACCCAGTTTGTTGTTCCTGATGTCGTTTATTGATTTGACGAAGCGGTAGAGCGGTGGCGCTATTTTGTACAATTTGATGCCATATCCTTTACGGGTCACGTCATTATCGGTTTCGAGATCCCGAAAGATGGTGTTCAGTCGCAGCGTGTAGTTGTTTGAAGTGAAGGTGTTATCGTTGAAGATATAGAAATCCTGATAGAAAGAGTTATCGTAATCAAAGAAGTCGTCAAGGGTGTTTCCTGGCGACAGTGCAGGCTCATCGTCGATATTAACAACACGCTGGACGAGTTGACGAATGGTGTCACAAAGCACCTCCCCTGCCTCATTGTCGCTATACCGTTTCCTATAGTATATCTCATAGTAGTTAACAGCGTAGTAGTCATCAGTGGCAGGATTATCGGCGATGGTGACCTGCTGTTGGGTGTATGAAGTGTAGTCGCGATAAGCTGGGACAGAGGAAACCCCTTTAATCTCTGGCATCTCGGGAATGGTCGTCTTCGCATGAACGGCAGGGAATCCCTCTGCCGATGCCTCGATACTTATATTGTCACCACAGTGGTGTTTGGCCACTACGTAGTATTTCCCTACAGGCACCCTTCCTGTGCTCTCCTTGGCATACATCACAGGCAGTTCCGTTCCGTTCAGTCGGTAAGAGATGGTTGCATGGGGTATCAAATAACTCTCTTTCCTGTCGAATTGCACATTCCTGTTCACCGGGATACTACTGCTGAGGTCGATCACGGTGGTATCGTTGTCCGTACCGGGGAAACAGTACAGTACGAGTTTGGGATCACTTTCAAGCATGTCTCTGTCCACATCGTTGTTGCAGCAGCAGAGCAGTGTGACCGTTGTGATCATCATCGGTATTGTGAATATCTTCTTCATCTCTATATAATTGTTTCCATTCTTAAAACTTAATCGTATAGCTGGCCGTAGGAATGATGGGGATAAATCCATAACTCTTGAATTTCGGCGTGCCGTCAGTGTCTTTGTCTGTACTGATATACATGGCGTTCAGTCGGCAGTAGGCATTATAGATACTGATATTCCAAATCCGTTCGTGCCCATGTTTCGTGGTGTGGTGCAGGTTGAAGCCCAGGTCCAAGCGGTGGTAGGCAGGCATAGCAATGTTGTTGGGCTCCTCATAATTGAAGCCTGTCTCCCAAAGATCGTTTCCTGAACTAAGTCCAGGAGGGAGAGTAGGCAGTTGTGTATGTTGTTTCGGAATGGTCATACGATAGCCGGTGTGGTAGGTCCAGCCTGCATACATCTCGGCTTTGCTGCTGATTCTCATCCTTCCGGTGACGTTTATCTTATGACGATTATCAAACTTGTCATAATACCATCGTGGGTAGAATTCATCGAACTTACGCTTGTTCCACGACAGGGTGTACGAACCTTGCAGGTCGAAAAACTGGTCGTGGTATCGCACATCGGCCTCAATGCCATAAAACAATCCCTTGCCATCCATCACGAAACTGTCCCAGTGCCTGACTGGGGGAGTCAGACTATTGAAGTTCGTGTATTGCAGCATGTGGGTAGATAGCTTATAGTATCCTTCCAAAGAGGTGAACCAGTGTTTGTCTATCTGTGAGTAAAGACCTGCTGCCACTTGATACGAATGCATGGGCTTAAGCCGTGAAGTAGTAGGAACCCAGTAGTCGGTGGGCATGCTCAGATAGGTGCTGCTCATACGGTGTATGGTCTGCGTCATCTCGGTTAATGACAGTTTCACGGATGTGCCGCTATTGATTTGGTATTTGAAGGCAGCGCGGGGGTCCATGAGGAAGAAAGTTTTTCCTGGGATGTTGAACAGGGTGGCATGCATGCCAATGTCTATGCTCCAGCTGTCAGTCAGCCGCATCTCATCCTCAGCATAGAGGTTCAGCTCCTGTGCCTTCATGTGATGTCGGCTGTTGGTATTCACGGTGTCCATCGGCAGATTCTCGCTACCGGCAAACTGGTGTCTGCTCTGTGTCTGTGGACGGAAGTCGTGCCAGGTGAGATCACCACCGAAACGGATATGGTGACGTACTGCCGGACGGTAGTCGAAGTCGGCCCTCAAGGTGGCATCGTAGATGGTGGAACGGTACTTCCGTTCGATATGGTCGATAGACATTCTACCATCCTTCCCATAACGCCAGTCTTCGAAGTACTCGTAGATACTGCGGTTATGGGTATATCCGGCACTGAAGTTGGCAAAGAGGTACGGCTTCAGCTGGTAGTTCCAGTCAAGGGTCATGCTCAGGTTTCCCCATGACAGGTGGTTTTTGTCGTCCTCGATGTCGTGATATTCCTCGGGTGATCCCATGCTGTTCACCTCATCCCAGTAGTATGTGTTCTTAAGCATGTCCTTTGATGAGTAGATGCTGAAGTAGGCCCTGCTTCGGTCGTTGAACACATGGGTAATCTTTCCGTTGAGATCGTGCAAGAAATAGTGCACCTTGATTCTCTCATCCACCGCCTTATTCACTATAAAGAACACGGGTTCTGTAATCAAGTCCAACCAAGTTCGGCGCAGTCCGAAGTTATAGCTGGTGCTATAGTGGTCCTGTTCGCCACGTATAATCCTCTGTTGTTCCTTTTTCGTCTTGACAGGTCCATCTATCTGGAACCGTCCGTCGGTGAGACCGATACTGTAACTTCCGTGGGTGTTCCTCATGTCTCCGTCGTTTGTCCTCACATCGGTCACAGAGGACAGTCTGCCTCCATAGCGGGCGGGGAAACCACTCTTGTAGAAGTCAACGTTTTTCACAGCATCGGTGTTGAAGGCAGAGAACAGACCGATGGCATGGTTCATGTTATATATTGGTGTACCGTCAATGAGAAACAAGTTCTCGTCATCGTTACCTCCATGTACATACAGTCCGGAGGCCACGTCGATGCCTTCGCTCACTCCCGACGACCGTTGTAAGGTCTTGATGAGGTCGGGAGAGGAGAGCAGGGCGAACTCGGTGTTCAGGTCATCCCGACTAAGTGTCTTCTTTCCTGTTTGTGTGGTTAGCACAGGAGAATTCAGGTTACCCGTCACTACCACTTCCTGTAGCTGGTTGTCCTCTTTCAGCAGGAAGTCCTCATGATGGTTTTTCTTCAGGTTGACATACTTGTGCTTTTCAGCATAGCCTAAATACGATGCTTGTATTTCATAATCACCTTCAGGTAAGGTGATGCTATAGAATCCGTACGAGTTGGTTGTGGTGGCGGCACGGGTGGCATATCCTGCTGTCTTGAATGGTTGATTCGTAAGGGTACATTGAACAGTGGCGTTGATAAGACTCTCACCGTTTCCGTCACGTACATATCCGCTCAAGGTGTACTGCTTTTCCTTATGATTCTTACGGATGGAGGATTGTTTTTTTGCGGGACGCAGCATGACGTAACTACCTTTCATGCTCCATTCAATGTCTGTTCCGCTGAAAAGGTTGCGCAGGGCTTCCTTGACGTTCATCCCCGTGAGCGATCTTCCTTGGTAGGGATGCTCGATATTCAGTGAGCTGTCGTACACGAAGTGGATGCCTTGTTCCTGCTGCAACTGTTCCATCTGTCTCCTCAGGGTACTGTGCTGTTGAGCGCAGACCCCGAGCGGCAGCAGGATCATCATCGTTCCTAATAACAAACGTTTTGTTCTCTTTTTAATCATAACACATCTTTTGGGTACTACATGGGTTGAAGTCGTTTGTTACGACCTTTTCCCCTTTATTGTCATAGCTATGACGGATAAAATGTAGTTTCCCCCTATGTCACTTAATGATTTTTTTCGTAACATAGAATCAGGCAAGAGAGCAGAGGAAGTAGAAGAAATCGCTTACTTTTCCACGGAGGGTCTTCAGAGCCTTGCTGATCTGATGCTCCACAGTCTTCTCCGAGATGCCCAGTTCCTCAGCAATCTCGCGGTAGCGCTTGCCATCGCGCTTACTCATCAGGAACACTTCACGGCAGCGTCGGGGCAGACTGTCGATGGCGGTCCATAGCTCAGCCTCATGTAAGGAGCGTTCCATGGCCTCATCATCACTCAAGGCTCCTTCCATGTCGGTAGGCTTTATATCTGTTGTGAAGGGATTCTCCATACGCAGTCGGTCGATGCAAGCATGGCGTACGGTGGTATAGAGCCAAGCTTTCTCGTTTGTCACAGACTGGTTTTCCATCAGGCGCACGAAACAGTCTTGTACAATATCCTCAACGGTCTCTACTTCTTTAATATAGTGTAGGGCATAGAGGCAGAGCGGTCGGTAATAACAACGGAAGGTATGGTCTATATTCATTTCGGGCGTAAAAGTACGGTAATTAGAAAAGGAGCTGGGCTTCCCCAACTCCTTTTGTAATACTTTCTTTTCCTTGAAAGGATTAGAGATTCGGATTGATCTTGCTCCACTCGCTGATTGGCGGAACGATGTTCAGTGTAACCAGCTCGTCACGCATCTTGCAGAGGTGCTCGTAAGAAGCGTCAAGCTTGGCATTCTCCTCAGCAGTACCCTGCGGAACCTCGAAGTGTGCGCCGTCCTTGTCCATGGTGGTCTTCATAGCCATCATGATGTGGTCGTACTTGTCGGTCTTTACATAGGTACCAACGGGGAAACGGAAGGGCTCACCACCCATGGCTGCACGGATCATTTCAACAGAGAGATAAGAAGGACTCTGGAAAGAAGAACGTCCGCGGAGCTCGATGATCTTTGCACCACCCTTGGTAACGTCAACCTTCATCTGCTCCCACTCCTCTGCGGGGAACTCAGCGGTGCCGATGATGTCGGTAAGCTTGCGACCGGCAATCTCTACATGAGAACCGAAGACTGCCATCTGTTCACCATGTCCGCCATAAGTAGCGCAACCGGTGATCTCGTTCTGCATCACGTTGAACTTCTTTGCCAATGCACTCTGCAGACGGGTAGTGTCAAGACCGGCGAGGGTAGTTACCTGACCGGGTTTCAAACCTGAGTATAGCAGGGTTACCAGACCGGTAAGGTCGGCGGGGTTGAAGATAATCACCACGTGCTTTACATCCGGACAATACTTCTTGATGTTCTGTCCTAACTCCTCTGCAATCTTGCAGTTACCAGCCAACAGATCCTCACGGGTCATACCAGCTTTACGGGGTGCACCACCTGAAGAGATGATGTACTTAGCGTTCTTGAAAGCCTCTTCAGCTTCTGTGGTTGCGGTAATCTTTACATCGTCGAATCCGCTCTGACGCATTTCCTCTGCCACTCCTTCGGGTGAGAAAACGTCGTACAGGCAAATGTCATTTGTCAGACCCATCATCAAAGCGGTCTGAGCCATGTTTGAACCAATCATTCCGGCTGCGCCGACGATGGTCAGTTTCTCATTCGTTAAAAATGCCATAATCGTGTTTATTATAATAAATGTATGTATATACTATAAAAGTGCTACAAAGGTAGCAAATTTCTGCCGACTATCCATCGTTGTGGAGTTAAAAGGAGTTAATGGCCAACGTTTTCCAAAAGAAGCATGTTTCTTTGTCATCTCGATATGACAAAATAGCGAGTGAAGAGCCGACTGCACCTTCGAGCAGAAGTAAAAATAAACAGATTTATTTTGTACTTCTCTCACTTCTTTGTATCTTTGCACAAACTAATAACCTGTGACGATATGAGCATGACTGTGAATCAACGGATAGAAGTCCTCAGAGAGGTGATGCGGCGCGAGAGTCTGGATGCTTTCATCTTCCCCAGCACCGATCCCCATCAGGGGGAGTATGTGCCCGACCATTGGAAAGGACGCGAGTGGATCAGTGGCTTCGATGGATCAGCTGGAACGGCAGTGGTGACAATGAACGAAGCCGCTCTGTGGACTGATAGTCGTTATTTCATCGCTGCAGCCGAGCAGTTGAAAGGTACGGAGTTCGTGCTGATGAAGGAACGTGTGTCGGGAACCCCTACCATCACCCAATGGTTAGGAGAGGTGTTGCGGAACATCCGTTCACCTCAGGTGGGCATCGACGGCATGGTGAGTTCGACCGCTGAGGTGGAGGAGCTGATTAGCGGACTGCGCCATGAGGGAGGAATCACGCTTCGTACGAACTTCGATCCACTGACCATCATCTGGAAAGACCGTCCTGCCATTCCGCAGAACCCTGTGTTCATTCAACCCTTGGAGTATGCAGGGGAGGCATGTCATGAAAAGATATCGCGTGTTCGTCGTGCCTTGCGACAGAAACATGCTGACGGTATGCTGGTGGCCTCGCTCGATGATATTGCTTGGATGTTGAACCTTCGGGGCAGTGATGTGCATTGCAATCCCGTATTCGTGTCGTATCTGCTTATCTCTTCCACCAAGGTTACTTTGTTCATCGATAAAAAGAAGCTTTCTTCCAGCGTTCTTGCCTACTTGAACGACGAGGGCGTGGATGTGGATGATTATGACAGGGTTAAAGAAGGACTGAAGGATTATTTCGAATACAACATCCTGCTTGATCCCCATGAGGTGAACTACACCTTATATAATATAGTGAGACGGGAGATTGTCCGGGAGGAGTCGCCTGTCAAACGAATGAAAACCATTAAGAACGAAAGCGAGGTGCTGGGTTTTAGGAATGCGATGCTGAAAGACGGCATCGCACTCGTGAAATTCCTGAAATGGCTCCGTCCCGCTGTTGAGGCTGGCGGACAAACAGAGATCAGCGTCTCTGAGAAACTGGAAAGTCTGCGTGCTGAGCAGTCTTTGTATAAAGGTCTTTCCTTTGATACCATTGCCGGTTATCAGGAACATGGTGCTATCGTCCATTACGAGGCAACACCTGACACTGATGCACCTTTGAAGTCAGAGGGTTTCTTACTGCTCGACAGTGGAGCACAGTATGTGGATGGTACAACGGATGTTACCCGTACCATTGCTTTAGGACCGGTTACTGAGGAACAGCGTCATATCTATACTTTGGTACTGAAAGGACATCTGCAACTGCAGAACCTGAAATTCCCGTCAGGTGCCAGTGGAACACAGCTTGATCTGGCGGCCCGCAAGGATTTGTGGCGCGAAGGGTTGAACTACATGCATGGAACAGGTCATGGGGTAGGGGCATTCCTGAATGTGCATGAGGGACCGCATCAGATCCGTATGGAGTATAAACCTGCTCCGATGGTAGCAGGGATGACGGTAACGGATGAGCCCGGGATTTATCTCGAAGGTAAGTTCGGCGTTCGTACAGAGAATACTTTATTGGTAGTTCCGTATCAGGAGACAGCGTTCGGCACCTTCCTGCAGTTCGAGCCTCTGACGCTCTGTCCGATTGATAAGTCGGCCATCGACATCTCCCTGATGATGGAAGAGGAGATAGGTTGGTTGGATGAGTATCATCAGATGGTATATGACCGGCTGTCACCTTATCTGGATGAGGAGGAACGGGAATGGCTGGCTGTCCAATGTGAGGAAATAGGGAAATCCCTATGATTTTTTAGGGAAATCTTTGCTGGGACGGAAATGATTTTTCACTACTTTTGCAGCAGAGTTCAACGATTAAAACGTGAAGGATATGAAGAAGATAATGGTTTTGGCACTCGGTGCCGCTTTTCTGTTGAGCAGCTGTGGTTCATATACTGCTACAGGTGCATATACGGGTTCCACACTGGGTTCAGTGTTGGGCTCAGCCATTGGAGGCTTGTCTGGCGGTCCGCGTGGCAGCGACTGGGGACAGATTATCGGTATGGCAGGCGGAGCTGTGATTGGTGGTGCTATCGGCAATGCTGCCGATAAGGCTCAAGAGCGCAAAATCGAACGTTACCATGATCGTGTCCTGAACAAGTACGACAATCAGTATGCACAGGGTGATGAACGTGAGGTGAGTGGCTTTGATCCTTCGAATAGTGCTGACGACCGCATAGAGTTCGACGGAAAGGCTCCTAGTAGCGATACCTATCGTGTTCCTCCAACCGTACCTGAAGCTAATATCTCTCCTGAGCAGGCTATCCAAATCAGTAATGTTCGCTTCGAGGATAATGATAACATTCTCAGAGCCAACGAACGGAGTAAGATTGTGTTCGAAGTTCGGAATGTGTCTAAGCATACCATCTTCCACGTGATGCCGAATGTGGTGGAATCGACAGGCAACAAACATATCGTGGTGTCACCGGGTATCGAGGTGGAGAGCATTGCTCCTGGTTCAGGTATCAAATATACGGCGAATGTGGTGGCTGACAAGAAGTTGAATGACGGACAGGCTACCTTCAAGATCTCTGTGGAGCATGGCAACCGTACAAAGGCGGAGACCTCGCAGGTCATCAACGTCGTTACCCGCCGATAGTGTTGAACGAAAAAATAGTGCATGAGAAATAAGTACAGACTGATTATTGTTCTCTTTGCTTTCCTCTTTTCATCTGTCATGTACGGACAGGAGAAGGGGAAGGCTTCTTATTATTCCCACAGTCTGCAGGGACATCGTATGAGTGATGGCTCGAAGTACCATCGTGACAGTCTGGTATGTGCCCACAAACGTTATCCGATGGGGACCATGCTGAAGGTGACAAACCTTAACAACGACAAGAGTGTGGTGGTGCGAGTGGCCGACCGCGGTCCGCATGTCAAAGGCAGGATAATCGACCTTTCCTATCGTGCTGCCAAGGAAATCGGTATGATCGCCTCGGGTGTGGTCATGGTCAAGGTGGAGCCCTACCGTGGTGAAGTGGCTATTCCGTACAAGCCTGTTGATGAGCCTTTGGATTTGCCGGAACTGGATTTCGAGATTTCACGCGATGGCTATGATTATGTTCCTGAATGGCAGAAACCAAAGGAAGAGAAACCTGTTCCCATAGAGGAACGACGGGCGATCTTGAAAGATGAGAAGAAAATCTCGGAAGTGAAGAACGAGATCGCCGCTCCCATGCCTAAACAAACGAAGGAGACGAGAAAGAATCCCGTCTCCAACAGTGTCTCTACAAGTACCCCTCATAAGGCTTCGCAGAGACATTAATCTTTGATCTCTTTACACAATGCCCTGTGCCATCATGGCATTGGCTACCTTCATGAATCCGGCAACATTGGCGCCCTTTACATAATTGATGTAATCGCCTTCCTTGCCGTATTTCACGCATTGATCGTGAATGCCCGACATGATCTGATGCAACTTCTGATCCACTTCTTCAGCCGACCATGACATACGCATGGAGTTCTGCGTCATCTCCAGTCCGGAGGTGGCCACACCACCGGCATTCACTGCCTTGCCTGGAGCAAACAGCTGTCCGGCTGCAATGAATTTGTTGACTGCTTCTGCCGTACAGCCCATGTTCGACACCTCAGCAACGCAGAGCGGCTTGTGAGCCAATATCTTGTCAGCATCTTCACCATTCAGTTCATTCTGGGTAGCACATGGCAGGTAGATATCGGCCTTCTGTTCCCACGGCTTCTTGTTGGGGAAGAAAGTGGAACCTTCAAACTCCTCTTCGTAGGGCTGACATACATCATTGCCACTGGCACGCAGCTCAAGCATATACTCGATCTTCTCGTCGTCAAGACCGGCGGGATCATAGATATAGCCGTCAGGACCGCTGATGGTAATGACCTTCGCACCTAACTCAGTAGCTTTCTTGGCAGCACCCCAGGCCACATTACCGAATCCGGAAAGGGCTACGGTCTTGCCTTTGATATCAAGGCCATGTGTCTTCATCATGTGGTTAACGAAATACAGCGCACCGAATCCCGTTGCCTCAGGACGCAGGATGGAGCCGCCCCATTCCAAGCCCTTACCCGTCAGGGTAGCACTATGGAACTGACTGGTAAGCTTCTTGTACATTCCGAACAGGTAGCCAATTTCGCGGCCGCCCACACCGATGTCGCCGGCGGGTACGTCCATGTCAGGACCGATTACCTTGAACAGCTCGCACATGAAGGCCTGGCAGAAACGCATAATCTCTGCATCGCTCTTGCCACGAGGGGCGAAATCGGAACCGCCCTTGCCACCACCCATGGGAAGAGTGGTAAGTGCATTCTTGAAGGTCTGCTCGAACCCGAGGAACTTCAGAATGGAAAGGTTCACAGAGGGGTGGAAACGCAGTCCGCCCTTATACGGACCGATGGCACTGTTGAACTGTACGCGATAGCCGATGTTCACCTGCACCTCACCTTTGTCGTCAACCCAAGGTACACGGAAGGTGGTGATGCGCTCTGGTTCCACAATGCGCTCGATGATCTTTGCCTTCTCAAATTCAGGATGCTGGTTATAGACATCCTTGATTGATTCCAGCACTTCTCTTACTGCTTGTAAGTACTCGGCTTCCCCCGGGTGTTTTTTCTCCAGGTTCTGCATAATGTTCTCAACGTTCATAATGTAGTTTTCTTTTTAGTTAAACGTATAGGTTGTATATATTATTCTTAGGTTTTATTGCTTGACATTATGTCGTATATGCACCGCAAATATACGTTTTTTTCTGATAGAATCCAAGGAAAAACGGAAATAATTCCAACAAAGGCTTACTTTTTGTTAAAGGAAGCAGGACTAATAACGGTTAGGACACCTTGGCTAACACGAAAATGATAGTCTTGCCCCCTAAAGGTCATCCCATATACTCTTTCGGGATCATCATGGTATTGGGGACGAGGATCCAGTTCCAACAGTTCGTGCAGCGTGTGAAGGTCTTCGGATGAAAGCGACTCTTGAACCTGGTCGGGAATCACGACCTGCAGTTTTTGCCAGACATGATTGTCTGTAAAGCCGCCACGAGCTTCCGGGTGACAGTCTGCATAGGGAAGGTAGGGCTTGATATCATAGATGGGAGTCCCATTCATCAGGTCGGCTCCTGTGACATGGATAATCGGTCCTTCAGCTGTATCCCATTCAATTTGTCGTATGCGTACCGACGATAACCCCAGATGATTGGGACGGAAAGGTGAGCGGGTAGCGAAGACACCCATGCGGGTGTTGCCGCCAAGAAGTGGAGGACGCACTGTTAATGACGGTCTTTGACTATTCCTTTCTTCATGGTGATTCTCCGAGAATTCCCAGATGAGCCAGATAAAGTCGAAGTCCTCCAATCCACGCAAGCCTTCGGCATGGCGGTAAGGTGGCTCGAAGGAGATATACCCTTCCAAGTTATTGGCCAGTCCGCTTTGGCGGGGAATGCCGAATTTGGTGGTAAGAGGCGAATGGAAATAGCCAATGGGGTTGATGGTCATGATGGTCAACAGTTCATGGGTTCTTTCTGCAAAGATAGAAACATTTTCCGAAATGGCGAAATTTCATGCGATGAAACTATGCTTCTTCGAGAAGAATTTATTACCTTTGCAACTAAATCAGTCAGAACATGGAAAATAGCATGCCACAGCAGTGGAACAAGTTTATCTTGAAGGATGTGTCGTTCGTCAATCTGATGACACGACGTATCTACAATGTCCTGATCATCGCCAATCCTTATGATGCCTTCATGCTGGAGGATGACGGACGTGTGGATGAGAAGATCTTCAACGAATATACGGAACTCGGACTTCGTTATCCGCCTACTTTCACACAGGTGAGTACGACGGAGGAGGCTGCTGAGGTGTTGGAACGCACGAATATCGACTTGGTGATCTGTATGCCGGGTAATGCTGACAATGATGCCTTCGATGTGGCGCGTGCCGTGAAGCATCGTTTCCCCGAGATGCCTTGCGTGGTACTGACACCTTTCTCACATGGCATCACCCGACGGATGGAGAATGAGGACTTGTCTATTTTCGATTATGTGTTCTGCTGGTTGGGGAATACCAACCTCATCCTTTCCATCATCAAGCTGATAGAGGATAAGATGAACATCGAGCACGACATCCAGGAGGCGGGTGTGCAGATGATCCTATTGGTTGAGGACGGCATTCGTTTCTATTCTTCCGTATTACCTAATCTATATAGTTATATCCTTGCACAGAGTCAGCGGTTCGCTACCGAGGCGCTGAACCCCCATACGGCCACCCTGCGAATGCGCGGTCGTCCAAAGGTGGTGCTTGCACGAAACTACGAGGAAGCCTGGCAGCTGTATGAGAAATATGCTGATAATACGTTGGGCGTGATCAGCGACTGTCGTTTCCCTATGCATGAAGGGGAGGAGAAAGACCCGGAAGCAGGCTTCAAACTGCTGAAGGCCATTCGTGAGCGGGATGAGTATATCACCTTGATCATGCAGAGTGCGGAGGAGGTGAACCGTGAAAAGGCGGAATCTTCGGGCATCGGAATCAAGTACATCGACAAGAACTCGAAGAAGATGAACATCGATCTGAGGAACCTCCTGTCCATGCACATGGGCTTCGGTGATTTTATCTTCCGCGATCCCAAGACACATGACGAGATCATGCGGGTGAGGAACCTGAAGGAATTGCAGGATAATATCTTCACTATTCCTAACGACTCGATGCTCTACCACATCTCGCGCAACCATATGAGTCGTTGGCTATGTGCTCGGGCAATCTTCCCCGTCTCGGCATTTCTGAAGACGGTGACGTGGCATAAGCTGCAAGATGTGGATGCGCACCGGAAGATCATCTTTGATGCCATCGTGCAATACCGTCATATGAAGAACATCGGTGTAGTGGCCTTGTTCGACAGGAACCGATACGACTCCTATAGTCATTTCGCCCGTATCGGCGATGGCTCATTGGGCGGAAAAGGCCGTGGCCTTGCTTTTCTTGATAATGTTATCAAACGTCATCCGGAGTTTAACGACTTCGAAGGCGTGAAGGTGAGCATTCCCAAAACTGTGGTGCTCTGTACCGATGTGTTCGATGAATTCATGGATTCGAACAACTTATACCAGATAGCATTGAGCGATGCCAGCGATGAGGAGATTCTGAAACATTTCCTCCGGGCGCAGTTGCCGGATAAGTATATAGCCGACTTCTTCGCATTCTTCGAAGCTACCCGTTCGCCGATTGCCATCCGAAGCAGTTCCTTGCTCGAAGACTCCCACTATCAACCGTTTGCTGGTATCTATAGCACCTATATGATACCGTATCTGGATGACAAGTATCAGATGCTCCAGATGATGGCGGCTGCCATCAAGAGTGTGTATGCGTCGGTGTATTACAAGGACTCGAAGGCATATATGACTGCCACGAGCAATGTCATCGACCAGGAGAAGATGGCAGTGATCTTACAGGAAGTGGTGGGTAAACGCTATGGTGACTATTTCTATCCGAATATCAGCGGTGTGCTGCGCTCACTGAACTATTATCCCATTGACGATGAGAAAGCAGAGGAAGGTGTAGCCAGCCTGGCCCTTGGATTGGGAAAGTACATTGTTGACGGCGGACAGACCTTGCGGGTGAATCCGTATCATCCCAAACGACTGCTTCAGATGAGCGAGATGGATATCGCTTTGAAAGAGACGCAGACCCGTTTTTATGCACTCGATATGACGCAGGTGGGGAACGATTTCCAGGTGGATGATGGTTTCAACATCAAGAAACTGCGCATCAAACAGGCGGATCTGGATGGATCGGTACGCTATGTCTGCAGTACCTACGACCCTGTTGACCAAATGATACGCGATGGTTATTATGAGGGAGGTAGGAAGGTAATCTCTATGTGTGGCGTGCTCCAGCATGATATCTTCCCGCTGCCTGAGCTGTTACAGATGTCGATGAAGTTTGGCGCCGAGGCCATGAAACGCCCGGTGGAGATAGAACTGGCTTGTAATGTAAACGACGACCGTACGGGAGAGTTCTACTTGCTGCAGATCAGACCGATTGTTGACAGCAAGCAAGTGCTGGATGAAGACCTGAAGTGCATCCCCGACGAGCAGTGTCTGCTGCGTTCGCACAACTCCCTCGGACACGGAATCTCTGAGGATGTGGTGGATGTGGTGTATGTGAAGACCGATGAGAATTTCACAGCAGCGAATAACCCGCAAATTGCCTTGGACATCGAGCAGATCAACCAGAAATTCCTCAATGGCACCTATATGTCTCTTTCCGGTGAGGGCTGTGGTTCCTATATCTTGGTGGGACCCGGACGATGGGGCAGCAGTGACTATTGGCTGGGTATCCCTGTAAAATGGCCTCATATCAGTGCGGCACGTGTCATTGTGGAGGCAGGCTTGGAGAACTACCGTGTGGATCCGAGTCAGGGTACGCATTTCTTCCAGAACCTTACCAGTTTCGGGGTGGGGTATTTCACAATCAATACTTATAATGGTGATGGAATCTTCCAAAAAGAGATCCTTGATGCCATGCCGGCTGTGGAAGAAACCGAATTCGTCAGACATGTGCGTTTCCAGCATCCGCTAAAAGTAATGATGGATGGAAAAAAGCAGGAAGGAGTAGTTATATTACCCGCAGAAGGGTAAAATAATGTTAAAGAAAGACATTTTCTTGCAGGATTATTTGTTCCGTATGGAATTAATTCATATCTTTGCAATGTGTTTTTCATAGTATTAGATTTAAGGTTAACAATTAGGAGTACAGCGGTACTCCATTTTTTTTGCCCTTATGTCAAGTCTTTTTAGTACTCTTTCTATGGTTCCAGAAGTAATACAAAGACTATATATGAAAGCAATATGGATAGTTTTTGGTAAAAAAAGTTGCATTTGTCAAAAGAAATCTATATATTTGCAGTGTTTTATTCGGGAATTACTTATTAATCATCAAAACTATAACAGTCATGAAAAAGTATTTAGCAGAAATGTTTGGTACAATGGTACTTGTACTAATGGGCTGCGGTGCAGCAGTGAGTTTGGGTTGTACGAATGGCGACCCTGAAACAGTTGTGGGTACTGCCCTCGCTTTCGGTCTGGCAGTAGTGGCAATGGCTTACACCATTGGTGGAATCTCCGGTTGTCATATCAACCCAGCCATTTCCTTGGGCTGTCTCCTGACAGGAAGAATGAGTGGTAAGGAGTGTGGTATGTATATCATCTTCCAGGTGATCGGTGCCATCATTGGCTCGGCTATCCTCTATGCGCTGACATCTTCCAGCGGTCTGGTTGGCACTGGTGCCAATGATTTGCAGGCAAACGGTGTTGATACGATTCCTGCCATCGGTGGTCTGATTGCTGAGATCGTATTCACTTGCGTCTTCGTACTCGTGGTACTTGGTGCTACAGCTAAGACAAACGGAGCAACCAATAATTTTGCTGGTCTGGCCATCGGTTTGGCCCTCGTGCTCGTTCATCTCTGCTGTATCCGCTACACAGGTACCTCTGTGAACCCCGCCCGTTCTATCGGTCCTGCCCTGTTCGAAGGTGGTACCGCACTGACCAACCTCTGGATCTTCATTGTAGGTCCGTTCATTGGTGGTGCTTTAGCAGCTTGCATCTGGAAAATCATCGAACCAGAGAAATAACAATGAATTGAGAATTGAGAACTGAGAGCTGAGAATTCTCAACTCTCAGTTCTTTGTTTATAACATAACTTCCTAATGAAAACAACTTTTCGTCTTTTAGTAACGGCATGCTTTGCCGGAATGTGTGCTGTGTCTCAAGCACAAGTGAGAATCAATCAGGTAGCCATGTATCCCCAGCAGCAAAAGACAGCTGTAGTTGAAGGGAAAGTAGCTGCCTCAAAGGTGGTTATTCGTAATGCGAAGACCGGTAAGAAAGTGGTCAGTCCGAAACTACTCCGTGTAGCTACTTCACCTTGGTCGGGTAAGCAGCGCACTGTGGTTGATTTCTCTCGTCTAACTACTCCTGGTTCATATGTTGTGGAATGCAATGGCGACCAGCTTCCCTTCGAGGTGAAGGAGAATGCGCTGCGTGATGTTACCAAGGGTGCCATCAAAGCCTTTTATTACCAGCGTACAGGAATGCCCATCGAGGCCAAGTATGCAGGAAAGTGGGCACGTCCCGCAGGTCATCCTGACACCCAGGTGATGATTCATTCCTCTGCCGTTTCTCCAGGACGACCCGAAGGAACGATCATTTCGTCTCCCTATGGGTGGTATGATGCAGGCGACTATAACAAGTATATCGTGAACTCCGCCTTCACCATCGCAGTGATGCTTGATAGCTACGAGCAGAACAAAGCCTATTATGATGCGTTGGAGGTGAATATCCCTGAGAGTGGGAACCAGACAGCCGACTTGCTTGATGAGATCATGTATAACCTGAAGTGGATGCTTACCATGCAGGATCCTTACGATGGAGGTGTGTATCATAAGCTGACCACACCAAACTTCGAGGGTTTTGTGATGCCATCGGCTTGTAAACAGCAACGCTATGTGGTACAGAAAAGTGTGACTGCGGCCTACGATTTCGCTGCCGTGATGGCACAGGCCGCGCGGATCTACAAAGACAATAAGGACTATCCGCATTTCTCAGCACATGCTACAAGTGCTGCACTGGCTGCCTACAATTGGGCTGAGAACCATCCCAATGCGCATTATTTCCAGGATCGGATGAACAGAACCTTTAAGCCTGCTGTATCTACAGGAACCTATGGTGACTTCTCTGCCAAGGATGAACGCTTCTGGGCTGCAACGGAGTTGTATTTGCTGACTCATGATGAGGTGTTTGCACAGATGGCTGAGGAGAATGCTCCCAACCGTTTCACCATTCCTGTATGGGGCAGTTTGGCTACGCTTGGCTCTTTTGCTTGGATGGCGCATGCACCTGAGCATGAACTGGCCCAACGCAGTAAGCAGCAGCTGTTGGTGTTCTGCGACAGTGTGATCAGTACAACGGCTACCTCTTCGTTCCAAACACCTAACGGGAATAATGCCCGCGACTTCGGCTGGGGCTGTCTGGCAGAATGTTTCGGTGCAGGCGGTATGGCTCTTCTCTATGCTTATCAGCAAACAGGTAACGGAAAGTACCTTACTGCAGCCTTGCAGAACGCTGAATATATATTAGGAAGGAATGCCACAGGTTATTGCTATGTGACGGGCTTCGGTAGTAAGCCTACGATGAACCCGCATCACCGCTTATCGGCTGCCGATGGTATTGATGACCCCATTCCGGGCTTCCTGGCAGGAGGACCGAATCCCGGTCAGCAGGATAAGGCCAGCAACATATCCTATCCCTCCAACCAACCGGATGAGTCGTATGCCGATGTAACCGAGTCGTATGCCTCTAACGAGATTGCTATCAACTGGAATGGATGTTTGGTGGGCTTGTTCGGATGGTTGGATGCAGTAGAAAAGTGAGCGCCGTTTTGTCATGTACATCTTGCAAATCGCCAAAGATGAGTCGCAAGCAGAAGACAAAAAGGGAAAAACAAGCTAATTCTACCTTAAAAAATGTTTCTACGTTTTGTTGTGAGAAAAGAAAGTGTTAATTTTGCACGTGCTTAGAGATCGTTTTCGGTTGAAGGCACAAGGATAGATCATTTTTATCTAAATTCTTATAATATGGTAGATTACAAAACTTTAGGACTCGTGAACACCCGTGAGATGTTCAAGCGAGCCATCAATGGTGGGTATGCCATCCCCGCATTCAACTTTAACAACATGGAGCAGCTGCAGGCTATCATCAAGGCCAGCTCTGATTTGAAGAGCCCGGTAATCCTGCAGGTGTCAAAGGGTGCTCGTAACTATGCCAACGCTACCTTGCTGCGCTATATGGCACAGGGTGCTGTAGAGTATGCCAAGGAGCTGGGTTGCGCTCATCCTGAGATTGCCCTCCACCTTGACCATGGTGATAGCTTCGAGACTTGCAAGAGCTGTATCGACTACGGATTCTCTTCTGTGATGATCGACGGTTCTTCACTTCCCTATGAGGAGAACATCGCCCTGACAAAGAAGGTTGTGGAATATGCTCATCAGTTCGATGTAACTGTTGAGGCTGAGCTCGGTGTTCTCGCTGGTGTTGAGGATGACGTAGTTGCTGCTGAGTCTCATTACACCAAGCCTGAGGAAGTGGTTGACTTTGCTACTCGTACAGGTTGCGATTCACTGGCTATCTCTATCGGTACTTCTCATGGTGCTTACAAGTTCACTCCGGAGCAGTGTACACGTGACCCGAAGACTGGTAAGCTCGTTCCTCCTCCATTGGCATTCGACGTGCTCGATGCAGTGATGGTACAGCTGCCCGGATTCCCCATCGTGCTCCACGGTTCTTCTTCAGTTCCCCAGGAGTATGTTGATATGATCAACTCTCTCGGTGGTAAGTTGCCCGATGCAGTGGGTATTCCTGAAGAGCAGCTTCGCAAGGCTTCTAAGAGCGCTGTTTGCAAGATCAACATCGACTCAGACTCTCGTCTGGCCTTCACCGCTGCTGTACGTAAGGTACTGCACGACAAACCAGGTGAGTTTGACCCGCGTAAGTTCTGTGGTCCTGCTCGCGATGAGATGGAGAAGATGTACAAGCACAAGATCATCGACGTGCTTGGATCAGACAACAAGCTTGCTCAGATTGACTAATAGACGAAGTCAGTTCGTAGTACATAAAACAACCCCGCTAGATGGCGGGGTTGTTTGTTTTGTTGTTATTCTATTGTTCAGCAGGAACGGTAAAACCGTCGCGTTTCAGCGTTTCTACGAACTCATCGATACGCCGCATCTCACGAGGGATGTCAATGCGTTGAGGACAATGAGGGGAACACTGTCCACATTGGATGCAATGACTGGCCTGTCGCAGTCGGGGAACGCTGCGGTCATACCCTATAAGGAAGGCACGTCGTTGCCTACGGAACTCCTTCTGGTCTTCTGTGTCCTTCTCCTCTTTCTCGATGTTGGGCAGGTTCCCTTCTTTGATACATTTATTATAATGTGATAAGATGGCAGGGATATTGATGCCGTAAGGACAGGGCATGCAGTAGTTGCATTCATTACAAGGAATGGTCTTGAGGTTATAAATGTCCTCAGCAATCTCCATGAGGAAGGCATTCTCTTCCTCGGTGATGGGCTCCAGTGGTGCGAAGGTATTGATGTTATCACGAAGATGTTCCATGTAGGTCATACCACTGAGGGCGGTAAGCACTCCCTTGGGCGTTCCTGCATAGCGGAAAGCCCAGGAAGCGACACTGCTGTCGGGTTTCCGTTTCTTCATCTTACGCACGATGGGATCAGGCACGTTGGCCAACCGACCGCCGAGAAGCGGTTCCATAATGACGGCGGGGATGCCACGTTTCTCCAGTTCTGCATAAAGATAGGACGCATCGGTGTTACGGTCGTTGATCTCGTCTGCCCAGTTCCAGTCGAGGTAGTTCAACTCGATCTGCACGAAATCCCAGTGGTATTTTCCTTCATCGTGCCAACGAAGGAGCATGTCGAAAATCTCCACATCGCCATGATAGGAGAAGCCGAGGTTGTGAATGCGTCCTTTCTTCTTCTGTTCTACAAGCCAGTCGAGGATGCCGTTGTCCATGAAGCGGGCATTGAAGGTCACCTCACTGTCCATATCTCTGGAATCGCCGCCGATGGCATGCAGCAACAGGTAGTCGATCCATTCCACTTGCAGTGCCTTGAGGGAGTTCTCGAACATCTCCATGGATGCTTTCTTTGACCATGTCTCAGGAGAGAAGTTCGACATCTTTGTGGCAACGAAGTACTTGTCGCGAGGATGACGGTGAAGGGCAATGCCTGTGCATGTTTCCGACTGTCCCATGCAATAGGCAGGACTGGTGTCGAAATAGTTCACGCCATGTTCGATAGCATAGTCAACCTGACGGTTGATCATGTCCTGATCATAAGGCGCATCGTCTTTGTCACTCTCCTTTGGGAGGCGCATCATGCCGTAACCTAAAAGCGAGACCTTTTCGTTGGTATTGGGGTTCACACGATAGGTCATCTTGTCCTTAGGGGGCTCCTTAACGGCTCCGGCCGACTGGTCTTTGTTCTTGCAGGCGGTGAGCAAGGTAGAAGAGGCTACAGTGGCTCCACCGAATATCTTAAGGAATTGTCTTCTTGAGATTTCTTTCATGGGGATGGGGGTTAAATGGTTTTTTCAAGATTCACCAGTTGTACTAATGTAACTGGTTTTATGTTATAGCATCTTGTGCATTTCGTGACCTTCTACGTAGATGGCGCTGAAGGGGTTGGCGGGACAAAGATTCTCACAGGCTCCGCAACCAATACATTTCGCCTCGTTGATAGTGGGAATCATTACCGACATCTCGTCATCGGGATCAAGCGCTTCCATCTCGATGGCACCTGTAGGACAGTGGCGTTCGCAGTTGCCGCATTCCACCCCGTCGGTAACGGGAATACAATTCTTCTTGATCCAGACGGCATGTCCGATCTGCGTACTTGACTTCTCCTCCAGGGTAATCGGTTTAATGGCCCCTGCAGGACAAACCTGAGAACAACGGTTACACTCCGGTCGGCAATACCCCCGTTCATAGCTCATCGTGGGCTGCATCAGGGTGAGCAGACCCGTTGATGGACGAAGAACCTGGTTAGGACATGCAGAAACGCAGAGCTGACACGCCGTACAGTGTTTCTGCATATTCTTTGCGGAGAAGGATCCCGGTGGTGTGATAGCTGTGGTACGCTGTGGCGCTTTCTTCTCTTCAATGGCAGCCAGACCGCCATCCACCTTCTTCTTCTCTTGAGCCAGGGCTGTGGCTGTTGTTGCCAAAGCAGCACCGATAAGGAATGAACGGCGGGAAGGGTCGGGCTCGTTATCTGATTTCGCGGGTTTTACTGCACGGCCATACCGATAGCTGAGGGCACCGAACTTACATGCTTCGATACAGTTGCCGCAGGTCACACAACGACTGTGATCCACGGTATGGTTCTTATAGTCGATGCAGGAAGCCTTGCAGTTCTTGGTACACAGACTGCAGTTCTTGCATTTTTCCTCATCGAAGTGGATCTTCAGCAGGGAGAAACGACTAAAGAAACTCAGGAAAGTACCAACCGGACAGATCGTGTTGCAATAGGTTCGTCCGCCTCGCCATGCCAGAATGGCTATGATGACGAAGGTGACCGCTGCGATAATCAGTGTAGGTATACTCTTGATCCAGGTGTCCACATGGTAGAAAGCATAACTGTTGAAATGCTCGGCGATGGAAGCCAGTAGGTTGTTTCCTGTCTCATAGATAGGCTTGAACAGATTGACGACAATGCGTCCATAAGAGCTGTACGGCGCTAAAAGAGCTACGAAGGAGCCGATCCCCGCCACGATGGCAGCAATGAACACGACCAATAGGGGATAGCGCAACCATTTCTTCTCAGCAGAATACGTAAAGCGGTTCTTTTTCCGCTTACTGTGGAACCATGAGATAACGTCCTGCATGACACCCAATGGACAAATAACTGAACAGTATATACGACCGAAGATCAGGGTGATTACAATCAGGGCGATGACAACTCCTGCGTTCAGAGCCAATACTGCTGGCAGGAACTGGATCTTTGCCATCCATCCAAGATAGCGGTGGAGGGTACCGGAGATGTCGAGTAGCAGCAGAGTAATGAGGATGAACATCAGCGCCGCAAGTGCAATACGGATTTTTTTAAGCATGGAGTTAATAGGGTTAAATGAGTTTGGTAGACTTGATGGAGTTAATTGGTTAATGGGTTACAGAGCGTACGAGTAGGATGCTTACTTCGTACAAGAGCCAGATAGGCAATGATACGATGATGAGTGTCAGTACATCTGCGGTGGGTGTGATGATGGCCGCTACGATCAGAATGGCCACGATAGCATGTCGGCGGTACTCTGTCATCCACGATGCCTTGAGCATACCTGCCTTAGCCAGAAGCCATGAGATGACTGGTATCTCGAAGAGAATACCGAAAACCAGACTCATCATGAGCAGTGTATCAATATAGCTCGTGATGGTGAGCATGGTAACCACCTCTTCGCTGACCTGATAGGTTCCGAGGAATCTTACCGTGAGTGGGAAGATCAGCAGGTAGTTGACAAACACTCCAACGAGGAACATCACATATGCAGTAACAGTGATCCTGATGGAATAACGTCTTTCGTTCTCATAGAGGGCGGGTGAGATGAACCTGAACAGCAGGTAGATGATATACGGTGAAGCGACCAGGATACCCGTCATGAGTGCCACCTTCATGTGAATCATGAACTGTTCCGTGAGACCCGTGTTGACCAACTGGATGGAAAACGGCTCAACACCCAACAGTCTATAGGTGCAGAAACTGCTGTCCTTCGGGGCGAGCACGATGTCGAATAACCAGTCTTTCATGAAGAAAGCCGCAATTCCCATCACAACAGCCGCCACAATCATCCGGATGATGCTGCTGCGCAACACATCGAGATGATCCCAGAAGGTCAGGCTCCCATCATCACTCATCCTTTTTCGCTGGTTCGTCTTCTTTCCCGTTCAAACCGTCTTTGAAACTTTTCATGCCCTTTCCGAGTCCTTTCATCAGTTCGGGTATCTTCTTACCGCCGAAGAGCAGCAGAATGATGAGGGCAATCAGTAGAATTTCTTGTGTTCCGATATTCATATCGTTAGCTATTTGTTATTTTTTGATCATTTCCGTACTTATCGTCTCCACATGACCCGTCGTGGGGTCATAGACCAGACTGGTCAGCAGTTTCTTACTGAACAGTTCATTGTCCATAGGGGCAGTGATTCCAAATTGGGCTGCATATACCTCGTATTCAGCTATCTGATTCTCACTGCGATAGAGGGTTGCCTTGATCTTTCCAGGCAGGTTGGCATAGATACCGGCATCGTCTTTTGCCTTCTTGTCGGAAGTGTCGATGGCTGTATTCTCCACCTGCTTATGCAGGTCCTCTATACTAATATAATAAGGTTCGCCTGACAGGTCGTCAGCATCCACCAATCCGAACTTCTTAGAGAAGCGGAAGAGTACCTGCTTGTCAACGGCTTTGTTCGGAACGAAGGTGATGGTTGTTTCCACGGTATCTTTCTCGGTCACCCCTTCGAACATCTGCAGTAATGCTGCCTCCTGAGTGTTCAGGTTGTTGAGCATGATACGCATCTGCTCGCCGTCTTTCGGCATGAAGTCGGCCTGTCCTTTGTTCAGCTGACTCTTGCTTTCGCGGATATCATAGATTTCCTGGGCAATCAGTTCCGCCATCTTCGCACTGCTTCCTGCTGCTAAGATCTCCTGACTCATATAATCCCGTGGATTCAAGGGCAGAGGTTTGGGAGCGGCGATGAAAGGAGCAGGCTTCTCCATTCTCTTGGCTTCTGCGTTCACAGCCAGGAGGATTCCGCTGTTCTCATCCACCTTCATACTGTTGATGGAATGCTTGGCATCGATCTTCGGTGTGAAGCGCTTGGCAGTATCGGCAACACCAACACTCGTCATCTGGATCTTCAGGATCCGATAGGCGGTGGTAGGCTTGGATATAACATCGTCTTTCTTGAGGAACCGTCCTGCATACATGCTCAGTTCTCCCGGTTGGGCAGTAACACGTTCGATGAGCAAGGTGTAGTTCAGTGCCGTTTTCGGCAGGTAATAAGTCGTCCCTTCCACAGCGCTCTGGGCAAAGGCACCCGTTGAGAGGAAGATAGACAAGCAGCTAAGCCAAAGCTTTTTAGTCATATTCTTGATATCCATTCTTTTCTTTTTGTTCTTTAGTCGTTGATTCGTAAAAATGCCTTGGGCAGATACGTAATGATGTCGCCCGCCGTCATACTCTCCTGTCCCAGTTCCTTGGCAGCGATATCACCAGCCAGTCCATGCAGGTACATACCAGTCATGCAAGCATCTTCATGTTTATATCCACGGGCAAGAAGTCCCGTAATGATTCCTGCCAGGACATCGCCGCTTCCTGCCGTGGCCATACCTGCATTTCCTGTACTGTTGAACACGACATGTCCGTTGGGCATGCAGAGGGCAGAGTAATGACCTTTCAGGATGATGTATGCCTGAAGGTGTTCTGCCAAATCGCGAGCTTTTGACAGGCGTTCGAAAGAGTCTGCACAGTTGGCTCCATTCAAACGATCGAACTCTTTAGGATGCGGTGTCATAATCATGTTCTTGGGCAGCTGTTGCAGCCAGGCGCGGTGGTTGGCCAGGATATTCAAGGCATCTGCATCAAGAACAGTAGGACAATGTGAACGGCGGATCTGCGAGATCAGTGCGATGGCGGTATTCTCCTGCTGGCGCAGTCCGGGACCGATGCAAACAGCATCAACATCTTCTGTATCAACCGTATCGCTGAAATACAGTTCGTCGCGGTCGATATCCATGACGGCCTCGGGAATGCTGATTTGCATGATGTCATTGTTTCGTCGAGGAGTATGCACGATGGCTTTTCCTACACCAGAACGCAGACAGGCCTTGGTAGCGAGGATGGCAGCTCCGGCCATTCCATAACTGCCAGCGATAATCAGCGCTGTTCCCATGTCGCCTTTGTGGGCAAACGCATTCCGATGAAGCATACGAGAACGGATATCGTTCTCGTCGATCACGGTATATTGCGCTTCGATTTTCTTCATGCCCTCCTTGCTCAGACGGATGTCGAGTACGCGCAACTTTCCGATGAATTGCTGGTTCTCGGCAAAGAGGAAGGCCAGTTTCTTCTGTTGTAGGGTCAGCGTAACATCTGCTTTGATGATATTCGCCCTAACGTTGTAAGTGTTGTCCTCGGTCATCAGTCCTGACGGTACGTCAATGCTGACAATCTCTGCCGGTGACTGATTGATGTATTTCACCAGTGATGAGAAACCACCTGCCAAAGGTTTGTTGAGACCGGAGCCGAAAAGACCATCGACTACCAGTGTCGAGGCAGTGAGCTGGGGCGGGTCGAACTCGTCCCTTACCTCAAAGAACTCCTTGATCTTTCGACTGTCAATCACCCGTTGACGGTTGATGGCACAGTCTTCAGAAAGCTTCCCGTTGATATTGAAAAGATAGACACTAACCTGGTAGCCCTGCTCAGCGAGAAGTCGTGCCACAGCCAGTCCGTCACCCCCGTTGTTTCCGGGACCGGCAAACACCACAACGGGCTTCTCGGCCGACCAGGTATCGGTGATGGCACGTGTCAGCACTTTGGCAGCCCGTTCCATCAGGTCGATGGAACGTATCGGTTCATGCTCGATCGTATAATGGTCGAGTTCATGAATCTGGGCACTTGTGAATATTTTCATCCCTGCAAAAATACAAAATAAATAGTAATAAGCGGTCATCAATGCCCATTTTTTTCATTTTTTGTTACTTAAATACTTATATTTACTCCTAATAAAGAATAAAATGAACGTAAAGTTGCTGAATATTGATTACTTTTGTGCTCGATAAACCAATAAAGAATATCAGATGAAAAAGTTGATGATTATTTCCGTACTGCTGTTGATGTGCTTGTCAGGACGGGCTCAGACAAATGGAACAGAGGAGTTTCTTGACAGGTATACGGCACTCGTTGTGATGGTGGAATCAGAGGATGTTATCTCTGATGAAGAGTATAAGGTATTCTCTGCCAAGTACGAACAGCTTACCACAGAGTATCATGAAACCTACAAGGCCTTGATGACCGACGATCAGCTTTCCAAATATACGGAGCTTCGTACACGTTATCATAAGAAAGTGGCTAACCGGACTGCTGAGAAGGTTGGTGAGAAGATCGACAGTGTTGGTCAGAACGTTATCAAGGGCGTGAAAAAGACAGGTTCAAAGGTAAGCGGATTCCTCAAAGGTATCTTCAATAGGAAGGATTGATTTTGGATTTGGAGAACTTACCCCGTCTCGGAAATGCAAAGAAAAACTCGTTTTCCTTTTGCATTTCACTCGACTTTTCGTAACTTTGCACAAATAAAGTGAAGATACGATTATGAGTGTAGTTAAAATCAAAGACAAGACGTTCAAAACGTCTATCCCGGAGAAAGAAATCAAAGCACGCATTCAGGCCGTTGCCGATCGCATTAACCATGATTTGGCCGACAAGAATCCGCTGTTTCTGGCGGTGCTGAATGGTGCGTTTGTCTTTGCGGCTGATTTGATGAGAATGATAACGATTCCTTGCGAGATCTCGTTTGTCAAACTCGCCTCTTATCAAGGTACTACTTCTACAGGGAAGATCACCGAGGTGATGGGCATCAACGAGGATCTTACCGATCGTACCATCGTAATCATTGAGGATATCGTAGATACCGGTCTTACCATGAAGCGGATGATTGAGAGTCTGGGTACCCGTCATCCCGCCTCCGTACACATCTGTTCCCTGTTGGTGAAGCCCGAGAAGCTGCAGGTTGACCTGAACATCGAGTATGCCGCCATGGAGATTCCCAATGATTTCATTGTGGGCTATGGTCTTGACTATGACCAGCAGGGACGTAACCTGCCGGATATCTATACACTTGTAAATGAAGACAATCTTAAGAACATGAAGAATATTGTGATTTTCGGTGCCCCTGGATCAGGAAAGGGGACACAAAGTGACTTGTTAATCGAGAAGTACGGACTGGGACATATCTCTACAGGTGATGTGCTTCGCAGTGAGATTAAGAAAGGTACGGAGCTGGGAAAGACCGCGGCTTCGTATATCGATAAAGGACAACTGATTCCCGATGCACTGATGGTGGATATCCTGGCCAGCGTGTATGACAGCTTCGGCACGGATCATCCCGGTGTGATCTTCGATGGCTTCCCCCGTACGATTCCGCAGGCTGAGGCCTTGAAGAAGATGCTCGAGGAGCGTGGTCACCGCATTGCAGCTATGATCGAGCTCGACGTTCCTGAGGAGGAACTGATGACGCGTCTGATCAAGCGCGGACAGGAGAGTGGACGTAGTGATGATAATGCCGAGACCATCAAGAAACGTCTCGATGTGTATCACAACCAAACCTCCCCGCTCATCGAGTGGTATGAGAAGGAAGGTATCCGTCATCATATCAACGGACTGGGTGCGCTCGACCGTATCGCTGGTGATATCCAACAGGTCATCGACCAACTGTAATCTTTGCGATGGAGAGTAATTTTGTCGATTATGTGAAGATCTACTGTCGTTCAGGAAAGGGCGGTCGTGGATCGATGCATTTGAAACATATTAAGTATAATCCGAATGCCGGACCTGATGGCGGTGACGGAGGAAAAGGTGGCAGCGTAATCCTACGCGGCAACCATAACTTCTGGACCCTGCTGCACCTGAAGTACCAGCGACATGTAAAGGCTGAGCACGGAGGTAACGGTGGTAAGGACAAATGTCATGGCACGGATGGTAAGGATGCTTACATCGATGTTCCGTGTGGTACCGTTGTCTATGATGCCGAGACAGGAAAGTATGTATGTGATGTGACCTACGACGGACAGGAGGTGGTGCTGCTGAAAGGAGGTCGTGGCGGACTCGGTAACTTCCAGTTCCGCAGTGCGACGAACCAAGCACCGCGTTTCGCTCAGCCCGGAGAGCCGATGCAGGAGATGACGGTCATCCTGGAACTGAAGCTGTTGGCTGATGTGGGTCTGGTAGGTTTCCCCAATGCGGGGAAGTCAACATTGCTGTCGGCACTCTCCAACGCCCGTCCTAAGATTGCCAATTACCCGTTCACAACCATGGAACCCTCATTGGGTATCGTGGGCTACCGTGAAGGTAAATCGTTCGTCATGGCCGATATCCCTGGAATCATTGAAGGTGCCAGTGAGGGTAGAGGACTGGGCTTGCGTTTCCTTCGTCACATCGAACGCAACTCGTTACTGTTGTTCATGGTACCGGGTGATACGGATGATATCAAGAAGGAGTATGAGATTCTGCTGAACGAACTGCAGCAGTTCAATCCTGAGATGCTTGACAAGCAAAGGGTTCTGGCGGTGACCAAATGTGATCTGCTCGACGAGGAACTGATCGATATGCTTAGGGATACCTTACCGGACGATCTTCCCGTGGTCTTTATCTCTGCCGTGACAGGCTATGGGTTGAATGACTTGAAAGATATCCTGTGGGCAGAACTGAACAGTGAAAGCAACAAGCTGAAAGGTATCACAGCAGAGGATACACTGGTACATCGCGACAAGGATATGCAGCGCTTCACGGAAGAGCTGAGAGCGGAAGGCGAAGACGAGATTCTGTATGTGGAGGAAGAGGATGACGATGATATCGAGGAACTCGAGGACTACGAACTGGAGGATGTCGAAGACTAAAGGATTTCGTTGAGAAATACAAATAAGGGGAAGAGCTATCTCTTCCCCTTATGTCTGTTATTACGTTGCTGACGATATTTGGCTTTCTGCATCGCTGAGCCACTGCCATGGGCACCAGTCACATACTTCTTTTTCTTGGCCTTGGTCTTCACCTTGCCATCGTCGGAACTCTTCTTCTGACCGCCTTTGCCAAAAGAAATCCCGTTCTCCAGAATGCTTTGAAAATCGTCTTCTTGACTCATGAATTCTCAATTTTAACTTCGTTGACTTTCAATTTTCAACTTTCAATTTTCAATTTGTTTAGTGGTGGAACAAGCGAACGCCCGTGAAAGTCATGGCAATGCCATATTTGTCGCAAGTCATGATGACATGATCATCGCGAACTGAACCACCGGCTTGTGCGATATACTCCACACCGCTCTTATGAGCACGCTCCACATTGTCGCCGAAGGGGAAGAACGCATCAGAACCCAGGGATACCTTTGTGTTCTGTGCAATCCATGCTTTCTTTTCCTCACGGGTAAGCACCTCGGGCTTTTCCTTGAAGAACTTCTGCCATTCGCCTTCTGCCAACACATCATCATGGTCGTCAGAGATATAGATGTCGATGGTGTTGTCACGGTCAGCCCTGCGGATCCCGTCGATGAACGGCAGCGCCATCACCTTCGGATGCTGGCGGAGCCACCAGATATCAGCCTTGTTACCTGCCAGACGGGTACAGTGGATACGACTCTGCTGACCGGCACCAATACCGATGGCTTGTCCGTCTTTGACATAGCAGACAGAGTTACTCTGTGTATATTTCAGGGTGATGAGTGCAATGATCAGGTCGCGCTTGGCATCAGCAGGGAATACCTTGTTCTCAGTGGGGATGTTCTCGAACAATGCGGGGTCATCCAGCTTGATCTCATTACGTCCCTGCTCGAAGGTGATGCCGAACACCTGCTTGCGCTCCACGGGCTCAGGCACATAGTTGGGGTCGATCTGAATCACATTATAGGTTCCCTTGCGCTTCTCGCGGAGAATCTGCAAAGCCTCTTCAGTATAACCGGGGGCAATCACACCGTCGGAAACCTCACGCTTCAACAACGTGGCGGTAACCGCATCACAGGTATCCGACAAAGCAACGAAGTCACCATAGGAGCTCATACGGTCGGCACCACGGGCACGAGCATAGGCACAAGCAATAGCCGACTCGTCCAGTCCTTTGATGTCATCAACGAAATAGATCTTCTTCAGTGTATCGCTCAGGGGAAGTCCTACGGCAGCACCTGCAGGTGACACGTGCTTGAAACTGGCGGCTGATGGCAGACCGGTAGCAGCCTTCATCTCCTTGACAAGCTGCCAGCTGTTCAGCGCATCCAGGAAATTGATGTAGCCGGGACGACCGTTTAATACTTCGAGGGGTAATTCTCCTTCCGTCATGAAAATACGTGAAGGTTTTTGGTTGGGATTACATCCGTACTTCAGTGCTAACTCTTTCATCTTTTCTATTGGGATATGAATTTGGGTACAAAGGTACGAATAAGTGAGAACAATACAAAGAAAAATAAGTGTAATTGCGTGAAACAACGCGAAGATTTTCTTGAAATGTTAAATGTTGAATTAAAAGGGTATTAAAAAACGTGAACGCGCACAGTTGCCCTTTTACGTGAAACATATCCGCTAACTGCCTATTATATTGCAAGAAAAGAGAAATATGGGTGACGAAAACCGACATTTGGGTATATCCAAAAAGATGTAAACCCACTTTTATGCCCCACCTTTTTTTATTAACTTTGCAATCGTAAAGTTCAGAGGGGCATTGCTTAGGTGCCTGATTTCTGTAACTTCCCGTTGGAACAGGAGAAAATCTCCATGATCGTTCCAGTTATCTAACCTAAATAATAATGAGTAAGAAAATTATTCTTTGCGTGGTACTGTTATTGGTTTCTTCTTTGGCTCCTTCGTCAGCCAAAAGGAAGAAGACTGCCAAGAAGGCTGCCCCTCAGACCGAGCAAAGATATCAGGAAATAGATAATTATGATTTTCTCTATTCAGGAGAGGATTATATCTACCAGGACAACTATGCAGCTATTGATAATCTGATGGATGAGGCTTTCAAACACATCGGAGCCCGCTATCGTAGTGGTGCGAAGGGTCCGTCGGCTTTCGACTGCTCCGGTTTCACCAGCTACGTCTATAGCAAGATGATGAACAAATCCATCGGTGCCTCCTCTCGCGATCAGTATGCCAGGAATACCCCGATTCGTAAAGATGAGCTCCAGACAGGTGACCTGGTGTTCTTCACCAGTCCTAATAGCGGACGTGGAGTGGGACATGTCGGTATTGTGGTCGATGTAGATCCTGCTACGGGTTCCTTTGATTTCATTCATGCCAGTAGTTCAAGTGGCGTGAAGGTCAGCAATTCCCGTGATGGCTATTACTCTCGCAGGTATGTTGGAGCACGCCGTGTGAACTGATGAGATATATGAGAATCAACTTTTTTTTATTTGTAGCAGGATATTTACTGGCCTGCTCTCCCACACAGGATGCTGGCAAACAAATGCCAGCATCGTCTGTCTATGTCCCCGTGACATCTGATACCGTGGCCTCGACTGTCGTAGAGGTTGCAGAACCAGAAAAGGTGATGCCCGACACGTTGACCATTGCCATGACAGGCGACATCATGATGGGAACAACCTTTCCTTCGGTGATGCTTCCTGCCAACGACGGAAAGAACCTCTTCCGCGACGTGAAGGATCTACTGGTGAACGCCGACCTGGCCGTGGGAAACCTCGAAGGGGCGTTATGCGATGGTGGACAGAGTACGAAGAAGGTGTCGAACGTGAGTTATGCTTTCCGTATGCCTACTCGCTTCGCTCCGCTTTTGAAGGATGCTGGCTATGATTTCCTGAGCATGGCAAATAACCACGCAAACGATTTCGGAACAGAGGGTATCGAGTCAACGGAACGTTGTCTGAAAGAACAGGATATCCGCTTTTCCGGTATTGCCGGAAGGGTGAGGAGTGCTGTGGTGGAACGTAATGGCGTACGCTATGGGCTATGTGCCTTCGGTCATAACGGCTATACCATGAAGCATAACGACCTGTCGTTGGTGAAGGACGTGATAGATGAGTTGCGGCAACAGTCGGATATCGTCGTGGTGTCTTTCCATGGCGGTGCAGAAGGACAGTCGTATAGTCATCTACCACAAGGTCGTGAAATCTTCCTCAACGAGGATCGCGGCTCACTGCGGGAGTTCGCACATTTCTGTATTGACAATGGTGCTGATGTGGTGTATGGTCACGGACCGCATGTGGTGCGCTGCGTGGAGGTGTACCAAGGAAGGTTCATTGCCTATAGTCTGGGGAACTTCTGCACACCTTATGGTATCAGTCTGAAGGGAATCTCGGGCTATGCGCCGGTGGTGACCATCCAGATTGGTAACGACGGACGGTTCCTGGGTGGTAAGATCCATTCATTCATCCAGCAGCGCGGTCTCGGTCCACGGAAGGATGAGACGAATGCCGTGCCGCGACAGATGAAGATGCTCAGCGATGCTGATGTTCCGCAAAGCATGGCACGCATCGACAACAAAGGAAACATCATCCTAAAATAAAACTACAAAAAAAAGAGACTCGAATGAGTCTCTTTTTTATTTCTCTCTTCAAAAGGATTAGTCCTTTTTCTCTGCGGCAATCGGAGTACGCTTCTCAGCAATACGAGCCTTCTTACCAGTGAGCTTGCGCAGGTAGTACAGCTTGGCGCGACGTACACGACCAACCTTGTTCACCTCGATGCTCTCGATGTTCGGACTCTCGATGGGGAAGATACGCTCTACACCAACAGTTCCTGACATCTTGCGAACAGTGAAACGCTTCTTCTCACCATGACCGCAAATCTTAATAACGACACCGCGGTAGAGCTGGACACGCTCCTTGTTACCCTCGATGATCTTGTAAGCAACGGTTACTGTGTCACCTGCCTTGAAATCGGGGTGCTGCTTACCGGTTGCAAATGCTTCTTCAGCAACTTTAATTAAATCCATTGTCTTGAAATCGTTTGATTCTTAATAAGTTTCGCGCAACATAGACAGGCAACTCTTCTTCCTTCCATCGGTTACGTCGAAAAAGCGGTGCAAAGGTACAACAAATTTCTGAAACACGAAAATATTTCGTACTCTTTTTTGTTTTTAGACATAAGAACAGGGTTTTAGACATAATAACATAAGAACATATTTTACCTGATTAGGTGTTGATAGGTAGTGAGCAGTTTGTATTTTTTAACGTTTTTGGATGCAGGTATTTTATCTTTTCACGTTATCTTTGCAAAAACTAATCGAAATGAATATGAAGAGAGTTCTATTGCTATTGTTGGTATTAGGTTCTATGTCGTTGTCTGCTCAAAATTCTCAGAAACGATATCGTCACCATGAGTTCAGTAGCAGTTTCTCTGTGGGTTCCAACCCAGCAGATAAGACGGTCCAAGATGTTACCACGCAGTATATTGACGCCTATCAAATGGAAATTGCTAATGGTTGTTTTAATATCTTCGGCGCATCACATCTCATGCTCAATTTCGAGTACCATTATCGGTTGAATCAAACCAGTGCATTAGGTTTCATCTTCGGCTGGGGAGTATCCAGTAACGACTATGAGGGATGTCTTAAATCTGATAACAGAGATGACTTATACCTTGTAAGCAATGGTTCTGAGAGTAGTCGCATATTCCATATTGCCCCATCTTACCGCTATTCATGGTACCGCTTCGCAAACAACAAGTGCAGTTTGTATTCCCGCTTAGCAGTTGGTGCGATGAGGCAACATATGCAGTACAGATTCGGCGCGAAAGAAACTGAATACGCCGATCACTCCACCCCCATTGACAATATGGCTGTGTCATACGATCAAGTAAAATGGAAAGCAACCTATCAGATCACTGCTGTTGGTTTCGATGCAGGGTTGGGCTCCTTTCATGTATACGACGAACTTGGCTATGGGTGTCAAGGTGTTTGGGTGGTATGCGGTTGTAGGGTCGTGTTTTAGCAGGAGTTTAGATTGTTCTCCTATTACAATGATGTCATTGAACATCCTTCTTGGTTAGCTCTTTTTCGATCTTGCGCAGCCTGTCCGACATCTTGACAATTTGTAGCAGGACTGCCCAAATCGTTATACTACCACCGATACTACCCACGAATGTGACTACTGCATCGGGAAAAGCCATGTCTTGTTGGGATTCCCAGATGCATTTGCTGACCAAAGTGCCGCACACAATTCCTCCTACGAGTACGATCCAAGCAATGACAACAATCAGTTTCTCAATAAATGTCCTTTCCTTTTCCATAAGTTTTGTAATTATAATAGGTTTTTTATGTTCCCACTATCCATTTCTCTACAGTCTTCAACACTTTTGGGTCCTGACAGTTCGACATGAGTTCTTGTAGAGCATCAATCACAGACGGATCATTAAACAGTGTACCTCCCTGTTTTAGGTCATTCTTCAACAACTTTACCATTTCTGAATAATTCCGAGAGTAAGAAGCATTCAATATCAATACCCATCTCTCATTCCGCAGGATATCAGCCTGCGGAACTCCATATTCTTTCATTGTCTGCTTATAGACTTGAAGAAAGTTAGCATCGATTCCTTGATAAGAACCGTCCTTGAAGAGCAGACAGCTTTTGGTTCCTTCCTTCCACAGTTCATTCATTTCTCTGACAGCCCCTTCCCCCTGATGGCGTTGAACAGCTTCACGTTCTTGATATAGCAGAGTAAACCATTTGTCGTTGAGCATAAAATGTCCTCTCTTAAATACCTCAAACAACTCTTTGTCACAAGCTACCTGTTCAGCATTTTTTCCATCAAGCAGGGCGGCAGCTATTTTCTTGGCAGTATTCTTCATATAATACTCCTCCGCAAGCTCCAAATAGTCGTAAAGGAACTGTTTATCACGTTCTCCATCATTAAACTGCCGTTGATACCAAGCAAGTCCCTCATCATCCTGCAACTCATCCTGAACCATCCAGATAAACCGGGTGATGTCAGTTCCTCCGACAACTCTTCCTAGATGATTACCATTATTATCAAGAAGGAGATAAGTGGGAGCCTCATTAATATCGTATTTATAGACCAGTTCTATGTTCTGCTTGTCAGTCGCATCTATCTGCCAACAAACAAACTTATTGTTGAAGAAGTTGCCTGCTTCTTTCTTCGGGAATTCTTTACCGTTCATCATCTGTGTACCCTCGCTCGACGGATCGTTGCATGCAAGGAACACCATTTTATTATCACGTTTCGCCATGTACAGGATATCGTCAAAAGATTTCCCGTCGTTGAAAAGAACACCACTTCCAGGAGTAAGGATTCCAAACACATCCTCTAATTTGTCTTCCAATAACGACCCAGAGAGATTATTCGCGGTGATAATACTGTCTGGCTCAATGAATAAAGTAAGGGAAGAATTACCACCATACACTTGAGAGAAAACCCCTGCAGCTCCTTGAGGGTCGTGTAGTTGATGCCATGGCAATGACATTTCATTTATCGCTTTCAACCAACTATTCCGGTCCTTCTCGGTTGAGACACTGACGATATCGAAACCTTTTTCATGATACTTCTCATAGACGGCCCTCATATTCAGCATCTCTGAACGGTCATTTGGGATCTTGCCATTCCAGAAGTTTACAAAGACGTATTGCCCCTTGCCGACGTATTCAGACAACTTGTGTATCTTTCCGTCCTTGTCGGGCAACTCAAAATCTGTGAAAGTCACCCCTGCCATCTGCCTTTCCATTGCCTTCTTTCGTTCTTGATACTCCTTGAACAAGGGATAGTTCAAGAACTCCTCACTGGCAGTAGCCAGTAGTTCTGCTCTTTCCCGTTCCGTCAGTGGTCCACCCCCAAACGTGCTGTAGAAATGAGCACCGATGATGTTGTCGTTATTCTTCTTTAGAAAAGAAGCGAGGTATTTAAGATAACGATCCTGATCATTAAACAGTTTTTTCGTTGTTTCTTCATGTGCCAAGTAGATCGTTGTGCGCTTGCCACCTTTTACCAGTAAGGAGTTATTCACATAGGTAAACGTGGTCTCGCCTTCTTCCAGAACAAAAGTAACATTCTCCACGAATAAACCACCACTCACTACCAGACGAGCAAGACTGGGACTTTCAAGGGGTCCTGTAAGTATGAATTTTCCATCTCTTACCACAGTGGATTCTGTAGTCCTTGGGTCATCCAGGTGGGCATATAGAGTAACTTTCTTACCATTCAAACTGGTAGGAAAAATCCCTTTCAATGTATAAGTCGCAGATTGTGAAATAGCTTTGTCATTACTTGTATTCTGTGCTAGGCAAGAACAAGTGAAAGCCATCACCATCAATGATAAAAGCATTCTTTTCATAGATACTCTTTTAACTCATGGTCGTACAATAGTTTATCGACAGCAAAGTTACAATCTTTCCATCATAAATGCAAGTGATAGACAATATAAATTCGTTTTTCAATGAATTTCACCGGTTTTTTCAACACCTAACATTGTGAAAACTTAATTGCTTTATTGTGAGCAACTTAGAAGAGAAAGATGTGCTAAAAGAGGTAACCTAACACCTAACATAAACCTAACAAAAAGGTAACATCACACCTAACATTTCCCTCTTGAGCGAACTACACACAGCGAACTACAAGGTGGCTCCCAATGTTAGGTTTATGTTAGGTCTTTGGTTAGGTTTATGTTAGGTCTGGAAAATCGTGAAACATCTTTATATAGGGGATTCTTGCCGTGAAACTGTTAGGTGTTGGGCAAAAACACAAAATTCTTTCATTTTGACGAATTGGCAATCCGAGACGAATCACAGTTTCTCATACTCGTAGCTGGCGAATATCAAATTCGCCAGAACGATGGACAGTGTTTCTTACTGGAAAACTAGTTGTTCCCAACGTGGGAATAAAATGTTCCCAACGTGGGAATATTTATCTGATGAAGTTCATGAACTGGGGCCGCTCGTCGCGCTTGGGAGCAGGATCGCCATCGGCATGAATCTTCTAGGCGACACAACAGCTGCTCCTGCAGCCGCTATTGTTACTTTCTTGATGAAATCTCTTCTTTCCATAGGTGTTACTGCTACTATACTTTGCAAAGATAATGAAATTCATGTTAGCTACCAAGAAATGATGATACAAAATGTACTTGGAATGACAGGGTCTTCGCCGAAATTACTCGTTCTCGGAAATTTTAAATGAATTTGTTTTGTTCTGCACTCGTTTTTTTACTATCTTTGCCATCAATATGAAAAGGAAACAAAGGATAATGATAGGAGCGGTGGTCGTTGGTATGATGATCACCTCTTGCCGCTCACATTATGTGATGAGCGGGATAGAACGGAGTCGGATTCTGGTGGATAGTCGGTATGATGCGCTGAACGATGCTCAGGCAGATGCGTTTATGGCTCCCTACAAGCACGTGGTTGACAGCGTGATGTCGCCTGTTGTAGGAGAGGTGGCCCGTTATATGGCGTCTCATCGGCCAGAGAGCGAACTGTCGAACCTGTTGGCCGATATTCTGATGTGGGCGGCCGAGCGCTATGGTGAGAAACCGGTGTTTGGCGTGTATAACATGGGCGGCATACGAGCCGGATTAGCCAAAGGGAAGGTCACCTATGGTGATGTGCTGGATGTGGCGCCGTTTGAGAACAAAATCGCGTTCTTAACGCTGAGCGGTGAGAAAGTGCTGGAGCTGTTCCAGCAGATGGCACTGAGCGGTGGTGAGGCCGTGAGTCATGGGGTGCAGTTAGTGATTACCAAAGACCATCGGCTGAAGTCGGCCAAGATCAATGGTGCGGATGTTGATCCGAATGCCTCCTACCGCATCGTCTCGATCGACTATGTGATACAGGGGAACGACAGGATGGAGGCCTTCAAGGCCAAGACCAATGTGAACTCGCCTCAGGAGGAGAGGAACAACCTGCGCTATATCATCATGGATTATTTCCGTGAGCAGATGCAGCAAGGAAAGGTGGTTGACCGTGAGATAGAAGGAAGAATTATAGTTGAATAAGAGTTGAAGAGTTGAAGAGTTGAAGAATTGAAGAAAATGAGGTCTATATATTATAATAAGGTGAAGAGAACGATGGGAGGTCTGATGATGGTCTTTATGCTCTCTTTACTGCCCCTGTCAGCATCAGGACAGAAGCAGTTGGTGATTCTACATACCAACGATACACATAGTACGATTTATCCATTGAATCCGAACCTCGCTGATACGGCACTGGCCGGTAGGGGAGGGTTCTTGCGCCGCATCGCCATGCTCAAAGAGGAGCGGCAGAAGCACCCCGATTTGTTACTGTTCGACAGCGGTGACTTCTGTCAGGGCTCTCCTTATTTCACCATGTACAAGGGTGATGTGGAGGTAGGACTGATGAACCGTATGGGCTATGATGCAGGTGCCATTGGTAATCATGAGTTCGATTTCGGACTGGAGAACATGGCGCGGTTGTTCAGGAATCTGAACTTCCCCATTGTGTGCTCGAACTATGACTTTACGGGTACCGTAGCAGAAGGAGTGGTGAAGGATTATATCATCCTGAAACGCAACGGACTGAAGATCGGGGTGTTCGGACTGTCACCGAAACTTGATGGATTGGTGGCGGCCGACAACTGTCAGGGAGTGAAGTTCCTTGACCCGATAGCTGAAGCGAAACGGGTTGTAGCTATTCTGAAAAAGAAGAAATGTGATGTGATTATCTGTATCTCTCACCTGGGATGGTCAACCTTGGAGGGGGTTGACGACCAGCACCTGATACCGGCTACCAATGGTATCGACCTAGTGCTGGGCGGTCATTCACATACGTATTTCCAGACACTGCAGTATGTGAAGAACCTCGACGGGAAGGAGATTCCTGTTGACCAGAACGGAAAGCACGCGCTCTACGTCGGGAAGATGGTACTGAGCTTCAGGAAAAAGTAGGAGGGGCCGGGGGTGGCTTTCTATTCGAAATAGAAGGTGAGGGCCACGAACTTGGTACGGGTATGGTCGGCCTTCACGCTATTCGTATAGATAAGCATGTTCTTGTCCTTGATGTCTTTGGCTTGATCGGCATCAAGGGCGTTCATCAGGCTGTAACCGAATTTGAGTTCAGGACGTAGCTTGAAGAAGGGAAGGTAGAAATCACAGCCGATACCCAATTCAAGGTAGCAGTCGAAACCCTTCAAGCGGATAAGGTCTTCGTTCTTACCCGAGAGGTTCATCATCGGGTTCACACCTGCCATGACATACGGACGGTGGTTATTGAAACGCTTGGCGCTGAAAATCAAATCACAAGCAGACGAGATATACACGGATTTCATCTCCTGCTGCATCGTGATGGGCGTTCCGTCTTCCAGTTTGTCGGTGTGGTTCAGGAATTGCAAATGACGGGTGCCGAAATACATCGCCGGTGCCACACGGAAAGCGAAGTACGTTCCTAACCGTGCTTCTCCCAATACACCCACCGTGAAACCTGCATCCCAACGGTCTTGATCGCAGGTGACAAGCTTCTCTACAGTAGTGCCATCCTCATTGGTGATGAACTGCGGCCCCACGTTCTGTAACTCCATATCCTGTAGGTGGGTACCTACAAGAACACCAAAATGGAAAGGCCGCAAGTCTATGTAAGGCTTGTTCTGAACCGTTCGTTCCTGAGCACTCGCTCCTAAGCAAACGGCAATGAGGAGGGAAAGGATCATCTTTCGCATGTGTGAATAATAACGCTGAAAACGACAGGATATTGTGAAGCATCGTATGTTTTGTTGTTCTATGATAACTGCATACCCCCTTTTGTGTGAATTAAAGTTAATCACCAACAAAATCCATACCTACAAATAGGTATATTCGAAAATAATCTATATCTTTGCACCATTGAAAAGGCTGCGTCCCAGATGCAGCAGAGAATGTGATAACAATAGTATTAACGAATAAAACAACATTATGGCTTACGTAATTGGCGAAGATTGTATCGCATGTGGTACATGTATCGATGAATGTCCGGTAGGAGCAATCTCTGAGGGCGAACGTTATTCAATTGATGCTGATGCTTGCACAGAGTGCGGCACATGCGCAGGTGTATGTCCTTCTGAGGCAATCACACTGCCTGAGTAATCAGTTACATGCGAAAAGATAAAGCGGCTTCTTCAAGAGCCGCTTTTTTTGTGCCCTATAGGCTGACAACAAAAAAAGAGGGTTGCCATGTGCAACCCTCTTTCGTTTATAATAGATTCATCAAATCTTATTTCAGACTGAGCACCTGCTTGGCTGTTTCGTTGTCGGGCTGGATAGCCTGCAGCTTGGCAGCATACTCCTTAGCCTTAGATACCTGGTCGTTCTGGATGTAGTAAACGGTCAGGTAGTTGTAGCAAACAGCCAGCTGAGCATTCTCGGCATTATCTTTGTCGGCCTTAGCCTCAAGAATCTGAGCACATCTCTCATAGAAAGGCTTGGCAGCACCTTTCTTGATGTCGCTATTAAGCATGTGGTGGATGGAAGCACGACGGAAAGCAGCGTAGCTTTCATTTGTCGGAATAGCAGTAGCCAAATCGGCATAAGCCTGATCAGCCTTCTGCAAAGCAACTTCCTTTGCAGCCGGTGTGGTTTCATTCTCTGCCAGATCCATATAGATATGGGCGATGGCTTCGTAGTCGCTGGCCTTCTTCTTCTCCTGAGTGTTGAGATACTTCTGGTAGAACTCCACAGCCTTGTTGTGATCCTTGCTCTCAAGATATGAGTCGGAGATATGCTTCAGTACATCGCTCTTTGTGTTGTCAAGCTCATAAGACTTCTTGAAGTTCTCGATAGCCTCAGCAAATCTGCCACCACCCTTGAGGGCATGACCGAAGTAGAGGTAGTCAAGAGCAATGAACTTTGCACTGTCGCTCTTGTTGAACAGCCTGTCAGCAAACTCGAGTGCCTGGTCGTAACGCTTCAGGTCAGTGAGGTTGTAGAACGACAGACGGTTCAGACCAGCAATGCGGGGGAACTTTCTGGCACCATACTCAGCAGCTTCCAGACTCTCGGCAGACTTACCAAGGAAGTAAGCAGAATTGGCATACTCTGTAAGTTTGTCAGCTTCTAGCTTGGCCTTGTTCACCTTCTGGTAGTTCTCGAAAGCCTTGGCGAACTTGTTGTTGGCGTAGTACATGTGAGCGATCTCTGCATCTACCGGATAGTTCGGATCGATAGAGGTCAGCTTGCGCAGCATCTCCTCAGCACCAGCAGCATCCACCTTCTGATAAACGCGGGCATACTTGATATAGCCGAGCGGGTTCTTCGGGTCTAACTGTGTAGCTGTCTGATACCACATAGCGGCCTCACCACCATTGTCGTTGATGGCAGCCATGTCACCCTTCAGCAGATAGCCTGCTGCATTGTTCTTGTTAGCCTTGATAGCCATGTCGGCATACTTCAGGGCATTGGTCTGATCCTTGATGTCAAGATAAGCACGTCCTAAGCCAGCAAGTGCCTCAGCGTTCTTCTTGTTCTCCTTGATGAATACCTTAACGGCATCCTTCACAGCAGGACCTGCACCATTGTTACTAACGATTACTTTTGTGATGGCATCGATCTTGGACTTTACGTCCTGAGCCATTACCTGAGCAGAGAAGCCAAGCATCAATGCTCCTACGAAGAAATATTTAATTGCTTTCATAATTCTAAACTTTTAAATGGTTCGTATTTTCTTTGTCACAAATAAGATGATACTTTGTTCTTTTCGTTTAACCCTATTTCGTTAAAAAAGTTTATTCGCTATTCACGTTCACGTCACGAATCATAATCTCACCCCGTACAGGCAACAGTCCTGATTTCAAGATGATGAGCTGACCTGTTGGCTGCTCGATGAAGTGGGCAAAGCCCCAAGGTAGTCCGCGACGCGGATCGTTCAGCAGGGCGTAGATTGTTCTGACGAACGGATATCTGTTGTTCAGCAGCCATACTTGGTAAGGCTTCCAACTGTTCATTTCGTTGGCTTCGTCTAACTTGCTGACTGACATCACTGTGATATTCTTCTTAAAGGTAGTGTTGGTAGTGTCACGCTTATCATTAAGCCAGTTACTACCGATAACACCGATGGCATTCGGTGTCTTCTCGACATATTCAATCACTTCCTTGCTGGTCTTGGCTGCAAAGATGTTCGGACTATTGATGGGCTTTCCTCCAAGGATGGAGTCCACACAATAGTGTACCGTGCTCGACTGCTTGTTGTCGAAGCATACCCAGATTTCACCACGCTTGGAACCAGGATTGATCTCGTTCCAGTTCTTCACCTCACCGCTGAGGATGCGTTTCACATCCTTCACGCTGATACATGAGTCGGTGTTCTGGTTATTGCAGATAAGCGCAAGGCCGTCGTATGCCAAAGGAATCGCTTTGGGCTGGAAACCGCGCTCCTTAAGGTTGTCGAACTCCTTTTGCGTAAAGTTTCTTGCTGCGATGGCTAAGTAGATACTGTCGTTGAGCAACAGGTTGACACCATCGATTTCATTGGTGTAGATAGGCGTGAGGTCGGCCTTGGGGTAGGTGGCCTCAAATACCTGCACCAGTTCGTCCAATATAGGACTAAAACTTTCGTCAGAAGCGAACTGTGCCGCTCCTGACGAGTAAGTATCTGTTCTACCATCTTTCGGTTTGTCTTCACAGGAAGACAAACCGAAAAACATGGTTAATCCTACGAAAATGTAGAATAGGTTCTTATACATTTGCTGTAATTACTGAAGTTTGAATGTTACAGGAACTGTATACTTCACACGTACGGCGGAACCGTTCTGCTTACCAGGAATCCACTTCGGCATGGCTTTCACCACGCGGGAAGCTTCCTTGTCGAGTGACGGGTCAACAGACTTAGCTACATGCACGTCGGTTACGGAACCGTCCTTCTCAACCACGAACTGAACGATTACACGACCCTGAACACCGTTCTCTGCAGCGATGGTCGGATACTTCATGTTGCTGTTAAGCCACTGCATCAACGCAGCCTGGCCACCAGGGAATGAAGGCATCTGCTCTACCACATCGAACACCTTGTTCTCTTCCTCGTGCTTCGGGGGCTCCGGCTGAGCAATCTCTTCCTTAGCCTTAAGCACCTCACCGCCTACTTCATCGTTACCCTGTACGTCGAAGGCACCGATGGTGACATTAGTCTTCTCAACTTTCTCGAGGTCGAGCTGGTTGTCTTCCTTCACATCTTCATCCTTCTTGATGACAGGAGGGGTGAACTTCACTGAGCTCTTCACCTTCTCGACGACTTTCTCAGGCTCCACCTTTACGACTTCCTTCTCGATCTTCTTGGCTTCCTTCTTCTTCTCGTTCAAAGCAGAGAGCTCAATAGCCTGGGTGTTCTCCACCTGACGGTTGGCCTCAATTGTACGAGCGATGGTCAGACCAAGATAAGTAAGAACGCCTGCAGCAATCACTAACAGAATGGCAGCGACATTTCTCTTTGAAGTATTCTTACGAAGTACATAACCTCCGTATTTCTGGTTTCTTCCTTCAAAGACTATATCCGCCCAATCATGGGATACCAAATCAATTTTTGACATAGTTCTTTCCTTTCCTTAATTAGTGATTATTTGATACCAAGCTTACCCAGAAGTTTCTGGTCGTCTTCGTTGATCTTATCGATCACATAGGTACCAATGCTACAAATCGTCATCTCATCGAGAGCGTCCACCATATTCTTATAAGAAGCCTCATCAGTACACTTGATGACGATGGTCATCGTAGGAACCTTGGCTACGTTAGCCAGCTCACCCTTCTTAATCTTTGACAATTCCTTGTCGTAGATGCTGTCGGGATACTGGGATGGATTCTCCAGCTTCTTCTTGTCCAACTCGGCCTTTGCCCTCATGATCTCGGCAACAGGAGTAGAACCGTCCTCGGTAACGTGCTCGATGAGCACCTTGCGAATACCGTCCTTGCCCCATGTGGTCTCCTTCATACAGGTGGGATCATCATAGTTGGGAATACCATCGATATGGTAGATCTTGTCGTTACCACATACATAGATGGTAATAGTCTGAGAAGCCTTTGACTCGTTCTTCTGATTGTCTTGCAGATTCTTATCGTTACTCGGCATGGTCAGGTTCATCGTCTGCGGTTTTGCAAGAGATGTACAGAGCATGAAGAACGTGATAAGAAGCATCATCATATCCACCATTGGCGTGAAGTCAACGCGGACATTCATCTTTTTCTGCTTGCTTTCCTTTTTCTTTGCCATGACTTAATCCTCCGAGTTTGTTTTGTAAGACGTAATCAGGTAGTAACGGTTGCGGTTCATATCCTGTAACTCAGACATCATCTTCTTGATGGTCTTGTACGGGGTATCTGAATCGGCCTTGATGGCCAGCTTCATGTCCTCACCGTTCGCATCATAAGCTGCCGTCACCCAGTCCTGGAACTCGCTCATGCCACCATTCACACTGTCGGTAGGAATACCGCGTGTCTGCTGGAAATCGTTGAGCTTTTCGTTGGGCTGGTTGAGGAACTCACTCAAATCCTTCATCGCGACACCGATGTTAGCGGAGCCACGACCATTCTCCAGCTGCTGTCCTGTCAGGCTGATACCGTATTTGGCAGCCATGTCGCTCAGCAGGGCCTCCTGCTTCTGCGGCGTGTCCAGGCCGACAAAGACTTTTCCTTCTTTGTCAACGAGGACAGTCAGGACATTGGTCTCTGGAACCTTGATCTCCGATACTGACATAGGGGTCATCACCTTGACTGCCTCATTCTTGACGAACGTAGATGTCATCATGAAGAAGGTCAGCAAGAGGACCATCACGTCAGACATAGGAGTCATGTCTATCCAGACGTCCGATTTCTTAACTTTTACTTTACCCATAATTGATAAATGTTTTAAAAGGGTTAGCAAAAATTAAGCCTCATCCTTGTGGTTGTCTGCGTAGGTCTGGGCGATGGTGTAGTTAACCTCGTCGAGAGCGTAAGTAAGCTTGTCGATCTTGTTGGTGTAATAGTTATAGGCGATCACAGCACCCCATGATGTCAAAATACCAGATGCGGTGTTCACAAGGGCCTCAGAAATACCTTGAGACAGAGCGAGTGAGTCACCACCACCACCGGCTGCCAGAGCGGCGAATGAACGGATCATACCAACCACAGTACCGAACAGAGCGGTAAGGGTACCCAGAGTAACGATGGTTGCGAGGATAGGCATGTTCATCTGCAGAGTCGGCATCTCGAGCTGTGTAGCCTCGTCGTAAGCTGCCTGGATCTTAGCGATCTTCTCTTCCTTGTTCATACCAGTGGTCTCTTCCATCTTCTTGTAAGTTGCAAGTGTAGCACCGATCACGTTAGCAACAGAACCCTTCTGCTCGTCGCAGAGCTTCTGAGCCTTTGCGAAATCGTTAGCCTTCAGAGCGGCCTTGATGTTAGTCACGAACTTGGGGAGCTTGCCCTTACCAAATGCAGTGCGGAGAGCGAGCCAGCGCTCGATGCTCAGTGCGATAACGGTGAACAGCAATGTGATGATCACAGGCACCACGATACCACCTTTGTACACGAGACCTAAGAGGCTACCGTCCTTAACGGCGTTCTCAGGATTTCCGTCAACGAAGTTTGCCGGGTTACCGAGCACGAATTTGTAGAAACATACAGCCAAAATGAAACAGATAACAATGATCCAAATAGCTGCTTGAACTCCCTGGAATCCTGACTTTTTCTTAGGATTCGCTGCTTTTGCTTGTGTAGTTGCCATAATTTTGAATTAAATTTTAGTTATTAAAAAATTAAGTTTAAAATTCTCTTTTTCTAATCTTCAGGGCCTTCCCGATAAGACCACCCTGCCGAAATTGTCACATAGACTTGGCAAAGATAGCAATTAAACGGGAACTATCCGAACAATTAAGAAGATTTAACTTGGGATTTTTGATTTCTTTGTCCTTATGCCTTCCTATGGAAGCACTCCATGGTGGTCCTTATTGCAGTTTGGACAAACATGTCTTGATCCTCTTCATGGCCTCGCGGATGTTGTCGTCGCTGGTGGCATAGCTCATGCGGAAACACTCGGGGTCTCCGAAGGCATCGCCTCCTACAGTGGCAACATGCCCTTCTTCCAACAGGTACATGGCCAAGTCAGACGAGTTGTTGATCACCCTCTTGCCATCGGTCTTACCAAAGAAGCTGCTGCATTTGGGGAACAGGTAGAAGGCTCCTTGCGGCACATTTACTTCCAGTCCTGGGATGTCTTTCGCCAGTTCCACAATCAGGTTACGGCGGCGTTCAAAGGCAATTCGCATGTCTTCAACACACTGCTGCGAGGCCACATAGGCTTCTTCAGCTGCTTTCTGACTCACACTGCACGGTCCGCTGGTATATTGTCCCTGGAGTTTGTTAAGCCCCTTGATGATCCATTCAGGAGCAGCGGCGAAACCGATGCGCCATCCAGTCATGGCATATGCCTTGCTCACTCCGTTAATGATGATGGAGCGCTCTTTCATGCCCGGAATGGATGCGATACTGGCATGCTTTCCCGTATAGTTGATATGCTCGTAAATCTCATCAGCCAATACGAAGAGGTCATCATGCTTGAGAATCACTTCGGCAAGAGCTGCCAGTTCCTCAGCGGTGTAAACACTTCCGGTAGGATTACTCGGAGAGCAGAGTATCAGCATACGTGTCTTAGGCGTGATGGCTTCCTCCAGTTGCTGGGCAGTCATCTTGAAGTCCTGCTCAAATCCGGCAGGTACGATAACAGGTGTTCCGCCAGCCAACTTCACCATCTGCGGATAGCTCACCCAGTATGGGGCGGGGATGATCACCTCATCACCGTCGTCCACCAAGGCCAAGACAGCATTGCACACGCATTGCTTGGCACCGTTGCTGACAGATATCTCGGAAGCGGTATAGTCAAGACCGTTCTCGTTCTTCAGTTTGGCAACGATGGCCTTGCGCAGATCAGGATAGCCTGCCACGGGGGAATACTTGGAGTAGTTGTTGTCGATAGCCTTTTGGGCAGCTGCCTTGATATGATCGGGTGTATTGAAGTCTGGTTCTCCCACACTCATATTGATCACATCGATGCCTTGGGCTTTCATCTCGCTGCTCTTCTGAGACATGGCCAGCGTAGCTGACGCTGCGAGTCTGTTTAGGCGACTGGATAATTGAGCCATATTAACGTATTCTAATAAATTCGTGCAAAAGTAATCAATTTATTCGTGAATAACGAAAGAAAGTATCATTTTTTTAATTAAAGATGCAGAATATGTCCCATTCTGTCTTTCTTCGTCTTCAAATAGCGAAGGTTGTATTCGTTGGGCTTTACTTCGATGGGGACATTCTCCACAATCTCCAAACCGTAGGCCTCTAATCCTACGCGCTTTACGGGATTATTGGTAAGCAGGCGCATCTTTCTCACACCCAGTTTGGCCAGGATCTGAGCCCCGCAGCCATAGTCGCGTTCATCGGGTTTGAATCCCAGGTGCACATTGGCCTCCACGGTGTCAAGTCCTTCCTCCTGCAGCTTATAGGCAGCAATCTTGTTCATCAGTCCGATACCCCTTCCTTCCTGCTGCATATAGACCACCACACCCTTTCCTTCCTTGTCAATCATCTGCATGGCCTTGTGGAGTTGCTCGCCGCAATCACAGCGCATACTGCCGAGGATATCACCGGTGGCACACGAAGAGTGAACGCGTACCATAATGGGCTCTCCCTCTTGCCACTCCCCTTTGATCAAGGCAAAGTGCTCCAGTCCGTTACTGATCTGTCTGAACGGTATCAACCGGAAATGTCCGTAGGCGGTAGGCATATCCACCTCTTCACCCATCTCTACCAGAGAATCCTGTTTCAGTCGGTAGGCTATCATGTCCTTGATGGTGATAATCTTCATGTTGTGCTGACGGGCAAAGGCCATCAGCTGGGGCATGCGAGCCATCGTACCGTCTTCGTTCATGATTTCCATAAGGGCACCTGCCGGGTATAGTCCGGCCATCTTACAGAGGTCGATAGCCGCTTCCGTATGTCCGCTTCGTTTCAATACGCCATTCTCCTGGGCATAGAGCGGATTGACATGTCCTGGTCGACCGAAAGTCTGCGGCGTGGATGTAGGATCGGCCAAGGCACGGATAGTTGCAGCACGGTCGTGAGCCGATACGCCTGTTGTGCATCCTTCGAGTTTGTCAACGGTAATGGTGAAGGGGGTACCTAATACGGAGGTGTTCTCCACCACCTGGTGGGGCAGGTCGAGTTCTTCACATCGTGAAATGGTGATAGGTGCGCAGAGGATACCTCGCGCTTCCTTCAGCATGAAGTTCACCATCTCGGGGGTGATTTTCTCTGCAGCGCAGATCAGGTCACCTTCGTTCTCACGGTCCTCATCATCCACTACGATGACGAATTTCCCATCTCTGATATCTTGAATCGCTTCGTCTATACTATTGAGTTTCCAATCGTCCATGTCTTATACCTTATTATATATATCATTCGGTGCGGATCATATCATGGATCCTGTTCACGATTTTCGTACTTGTCTGCTTGATGGTCTTCAGGTCTCTGTACAATCGCAGTCGGAACGACCACATTCTCAGGTAGAGGAAAAGACCTACAGGGATGATGATTGCTGCAACAATGTTCATCCAGCGGTGCTCAAAGGGTCGTGTATGTGCCTTTGTAGATACAACGGGGAAGTTGTTCAGCTCTGTCATGATCACCTTGTCGCGTGTATTGGCCAGATCATCGATCACCATTTCCATTTCGTCGCTGATACGCTCAATCTCATGGTCGGGCTCATACTTGAAGAACACCTTGATGGGATTTGGCAGTCGATAGAGCTTATGTTGATGTGCATACGTCGTGATCTCTTCATTGATACGAGTCAGTTTATCGGCATCTTCCCTATAATGAGGATCTTCGATGATCACCTCCTTGGCCGTAACATGCCGTTTCAGTCGTAAGCCCAGCATCTTCATGATGAAGGTGCGGTAGAGGTCGAGGTTGAATACCACCGAGTCGTTGTTAGCCTTATAGGTGAAGAACACGGCCATAGGCGCCAGTACGGCTGTTGCGATACCTTTGCCGAACCAGATAGCCCATATACCGCGACGCGACATCTGGTATCCTGTATTGTCGAGGATATAGTAGATGATGAATACCAGTACTGAGATGATGACTGGAATACCCAGTCCTCCTTTCCGGATGATGGCTCCCAAGGGAGCTCCGATGAAGAAGAACAGCAGACAGGAGAGCGACAGCGTGAACTTATCGATGGCCCAGATGTGATGCTGACGGATAACCTTGTCACCTTCAGACGTAATAAGGGATTTGAATTCCATGTTCGACTTCTCCGTCAGAATCCTGCCTCGCGATATCGACATGGCCCGCTGACGTTCGTCGGATGACAGCTTGTTGATGACCGTATCGATGTTGAAGGTCTTGGTGCCCGCCATCTTGATGGCCCTCAGCGAGTCGCTTTTCGACAGACTGCCAGGTGCGTAGAAGGCGCGTTTCACGTCGTTGTAGAAAGCTCTGCCGATGCTGTCGTATTCGTGGTTGAGTGAGTCAACGTCACTCCATATCTGTTTCAGACTCTTTCCACGGGCGTCATTGGCCAAGACACCGGCATCAGCGATGTTGAAATCCGCATCGAAATCCAGTACGATACGCTTTTGTGCAAAGGTTTCACGACGATAGGGAACGGTAAGTCCTGTGGCTTTCATGTTCTCGAACCACTCACCACTATAGAGGGTTAGCAGCAGGTGTTTCTTCTCGGCCGTGCTCTGCAGCATACCCGAGTCGGCCAAAATGATGGCCGCATCCTCGAAACTGTCGGTCATACGGTAGATCATCATACCATAGAGCATACCGGTCTTCGTATCCTTCTTCTGCACGTACAGGTTCGTCTTGGGGATACCGTCGTAGAATATTCCTTCGGGAATCTCCAGCTCCGGACTCTTCTGTTTCATGGATATCAGCAGTTGGGCAAACGACTTGTTGGCCTGCGGACCGACCACGTTCTGGAAATAGAACGAGCCCAGCATGATAAGAACCGAAAGGAAGATCAGGGAACGGAACGACTGTAACAGGGAAATGCCAGCCGCCTTGATGGCTGTGAGCTCACTGCTCTCGCCCAGGTTTCCGTAAGTAATCAACGATGACAGAAGGATGGCAAGCGGCAGCGCCTGAGGTATCAGCATCAGACTCATATACCAGAAGAACTGTGCCATCACTTCCATCGACAAGCCTTTGCCGATGAGTTCTTCGATATAACGCCAAAGAAACTGCATCATGAGTACGAACAGACTGACGAAGAACGTACCCACAAATAGCAGACAGAACTGCTTCGTGATGAAGATGTCGAGTTTCTTGATTCTGAACATATTATACCTTACACACTAATACGGGGTGCAAAGTTACGATTAAGTGAGCGAAAAACCAAATTTATTTGGGTTTTTCCGAGCGTGAGTAACTTCGGCACAGCCAAAGTTACAAAAAACGAGGGCAGAACAAAAAGAATTTATTCTTTTTTATGCCGAGTGCATTGTAAGTTCGCTACGAAGTAGCAAAGTTATTACAACCCTGTTGTATGATGCAGCCTTTCCAGGTTGCTCTCCCAGATGGTCTCCAAACTCTCAACATCTTCCGGCAGGGCATGGTCCGTGATAATCAGGATATAGTCACCGGTAATATCACTCTTCTCTATGCGCAGTTCCCAGAAATCCTCCGAGGAATCATTCTCCCAGGAATAACGGATATATTCACCCCGGGCTTCTTCCACCACTGAGGCTGTTCTGATTTCGTGGTGGCTCCACACTTCTCCCCATGTGAACTGCAGCTGGTCGCCGTTCCTTTCCACCTCGTTGGCAATCCATTTTGCCAGTCCCTCAGGTGTACTCAGCAGGGGCCAGATGATATTTGCACTTTTGCATTTCAACTCTTTTTCAATGCTAAATCTTCGTTTCTCCATAAGCTGGCTATTTCGCTAACTCAATTGTCGCATTCCCCAACTTTCCCTCCTTTTCTTGATGTTCTTTACTTACGAAAGTTGTATTTTGCTAACTTGTTGGCAAATTTACAAAAAAAATCGGGATATCGGAAAATTATTCTCAATTATTTTTGGCCATTTAAATATTTTATGTACCTTTGCACCCGCAAAACGAGTTAAGGACACTTGTTGGCGGGGTAGCTCAGCTGGTTAGAGCGTCGGATTCATAATCCGGAGGTCGTGGGATCGTGACCCACCCCCGCTACTTCATGCGGAGAGTCGAAAGGCTTTCCGCATGTTGTTTTTACACGTGAAAATCTTGCTCCACAAAATGGAGTGATGCGGGTTCGTGAATGAAGAAAATGGGGGAAGGGTAGGGACGATCGGGTTCGAACCGATGACCTCTTCAATGTGACTGAAGCGCTCTAAACCAGCTGAGCTACGCCCCTGAAGTTTTGCGGATGCAAAGGTAGTACAAATCGTGCAGACCGCCAAACTTTTTCGGTAAAAAAAACGCTGAAGGTTTGATTTGTGATAAATTAATAGGGCATTAGGAAAAATTTACGGGATTTTCTTCGGAACATTCACTTAATTTTTGTAATTTTGCACCCCTATAATAATGTATAATAAAGATATGGCTGGAACAAAGAAAATCAAGACCGCATTGGTATCGGTATTCCACAAAGATGGATTAGATGAACTGCTCGCCAAACTGAATGCAGAGGGCGTGAAGTTCTTGTCAACAGGAGGAACTCAGAAGTTTATTGAATCGCTGGGCTACGAGTGTCAGACCGTAGAGAGTGTAACTACCTATCCCTCTATTCTGGGAGGTAGGGTGAAGACCTTGCACCCGAAGGTGTTCGGAGGTATTTTGGCTCGTCGTGACAACGAGGGCGATCAGGCGCAGATGAAGGAGTATGAGATTCCTTCCATCGACCTTGTCATTGTTGACCTCTATCCTTTTGAGCAGACTGTGGCCAGTGGTGCCAGCGAAGCTGATATCATTGAGAAGATCGATATCGGTGGTATCTCACTGATCCGTGCCGGAGCCAAGAACTTCAAGGATGTGGTCATCGTTCCCAGCAAGGCAGAATACAGCGTACTGCTGGATATCCTCAACAAGAAAGGGGCTGAAACCGATATCGAGGACCGTAAGATGTTCGCCACAAGGGCTTTCGGTGTGAGCAGCCACTACGATACAGCCATTCACAATTGGTTCGTTTCAGCGAAATAATAATCTAGAATTACTCGTACTTCTAGTTCAACTAGCAAAAAAATAAAATTGAGAATATGGGATTTTTTTCATTTATTCAGGAAATTGCAATGGACCTTGGTACGGCCAACACGATCATCATCAGTGATGATAAAATCGTGGTGGACGAACCTTCTGTAGTTGCCCTCGACCGTCGTACCGACAAGATGATTGCCGTTGGCGAGAAGGCAAAGATGATGTATGAAAAGGAGAACCCGGGCATTCGTACGATTCGCCCGTTGCGTGACGGAGTGATTGCCGACTTCACCGCTTGCGAGCAGATGATGCGCGGCCTTATCAAGATGGTTCACTCTGGATCACGCCTTTTCAGTTCTTCCCTCAGGATGGTCATTGGTGTACCCTCCGGATCAACCGAGGTGGAGCTTCGTGCTGTACGCGACAGTGCTGAGCATGCCGGTGGACGTGATGTGTATCTGATCTTTGAGCCGATGGCCGCTGCTATCGGTATCGGACTTGACGTTGAGGCTCCGGAAGGAAACATGATCGTGGATATCGGTGGCGGTACTACGGAGATTGCTGTGATTTCTCTCGGTGGTATCGTGGCTAATAACTCCATCAAGGTGGCTGGTGATGATCTGACAGCCGATATCCAGGAATATATGTCACGTCAGCATAACGTGAAGGTATCTGAGCGTATGGCTGAGCGTATCAAGATCGGTGTGGGTTCAGCCTTGACTGATCTCGGTGAAGAAGGACCGGAAGACTTCGTCGTTGTGGGTCCGAACCGTATCACCGCTCTGCCCATGGAGGTGCCTGTATGCTATCAGGAGATTGCCCATTGTCTGGATAAGACGGTGGCACGCATCGAGACGGCTGTGCTCAACGCTTTGGAGAGCACTCCTCCTGAACTGTATGCCGACATCGTGAAGAACGGCATCTACCTGACAGGTGGTGGTGCCTTGCTTCGCGGTCTGGACAAGCGTTTGTCCGACAAGATCAACATCCGTTTCATCGTAGCCGAGGATCCGCTCCATTGCGTAGCAAAGGGAGCTGGTATCGCCTTGAACAATGTTGATCGCTTCTCATTCCTGATGCGATAAACACGATAACGGGGGGAGATACATGCGGAATCTGCTGGCGTTCATCGCGAAATATAACCATTGGTTTCTCTTCGTCATCCTGGAGGTGATCTGTGTGGTACTGCTGTTCCGTTATAACAGCTACCAGGGCAGCGTATTCTTCTCTTCGGCCAACGTAGCGGTAGGGAAGGTGTACGAGTTCGATGCACAGGCTAAGTCCTTCTTCAGTCTGACGAAGGTGAACGAGCAGTTGACGCAACGTAACTTGTATCTGGAAGAGCAGGTGAAGGAACTGACAGAGCGTATGGTGGAGATAACGAATGATACGAACTACACCAAACGCAGTCAGTTGGAGATGCTCAGCAGCTACAAGCTGATTCCCGCTAAGGTAGTCACCAATTCAATTAATCAACGCGATAACCTCATCACGCTCGACAAGGGCAGTGATGATGGTGTTCGCGTGGATATGGGCGTAGCCTGCGGCAATGGCGTGGTAGGCATTGTCTATATGGTATCCAAGAAATATTGTGTGGTGATACCCGTACTGAACAGTCATTCCAACATCAGTGTGACTGTCGATAAGCGTGGCTATTTCGGTTACTTGCACTGGTTAGGAAGACGTCCTGACAAGGCTTACGTGAACGATATTCCCTTGCATGCCAAGGTGCTGCCTGGCGATCAGATTGTAACCAGCGGCTATTCCAGCATCTTCCCTCCGGGAATGCAGGTGGGTAAGGTGCTGTATGTGTTTAAGTCGCTTGATGGTCTGTCCCTGCAGTTGCAGGTCAGACTGAGCACGGATTTCAGTACCCTTCGTGATGTGTGCATCATCGATGATGCGAAGATGAAGGAACGTATTGACCTGATGCGTGCTGCCCAGGATTCCATCAAGCCCAGAAACTGATGATGTCATGAATACGGAGATACTGAAACGACTGTTGGCTTTCGTGCTGCTGTGCCTCGTTCAGGCGCTGATACTAAACCGTATCCGTTTGTTTGGCTTTGCTACACCGTTGCTACCCGTGTATTTCGTCATCACCTTCCATCGCGGATATCCCAAGTGGGCTATCCTTACCTGGAGTTTCCTTTTGGGCTTGTGCCTTGACAGTTTCTCGAACACCCCTGGTGTGGCGGCGGCATCCATGACATTGGTGGCTCTGTTGCAGCCCTATCTTCTTGAGCCTTTCGTTCCCCGTGACAGTACCGACGACCTGAAGGTGTCAGTCCGTTCATTGGGGTGGGGGAAGTTCGCTTCCCTGTCGTTCCTCCTTGTCGTGATCTATGTCGCGGTGTTCTTCACTCTGGAGGCATTCAGCTTCTATAACTGGCAGCAGTGGCTGATGTGCATCGGGGGTAGTACCGCCATGACCTATCTGTTTATTCTGGTGATTGAGAACCTGAGGAGCAAGTGATGAAAGGCGACTACGGACTGGATAAAAGGCAGTATGTGATTGGTGGCGTGGCTGTATTGATTATAGTCATCTACCTAATCCGTTTGTTTACACTCCAGATTCTGAGCGACGACTATAAGAAAAACGCAGATAGTAATGCTTTCCTGAAGAAGATCGAGTTCCCGGCGCGTGGTGTGATGCGTGACCGCCATGGTGAATTACTGGTATATAACCAGAATGCCTACGACTTGATGGTGGTGATGAACGAACAGAAGGATCGTATCGACACCATGGAGTTCTGTAACACATTGGGAATCACCAAGGAGGATTTTATCAAGCGAATGGAGGATATCAAGGACCGTAACAAGAACCCTGGCTATTCCCGCTTTACCCAACAGCTCTTTATGAGTCAGCTTTCTGAAGAGGACTTCCGTATCTTCCAGGAAAAGATGTTCCGTTTCCCGGGCTTCTATGTGCAGCACCGTACCCTTCGACAGTATGTCTATCCCTATGCTGCCCACCTTTTGGGTGATGTGGCCGAGGTGTCTCCCAGTGATATTGAGAAAGACGATTACTACCAGGCAGGCGACTATATCGGTAAGCAGGGTATTGAGCGTTCGTATGAACAGGAGCTGCGCGGCGAGAAGGGTGTACAGATTCTGCTGCGCGACGCCCATGGTAGAATCAAAGGACGCTATCAAGATGGTGCACTGGATACCAAACCGAAGTCGGGAAAGTCGTTGGAGCTGAGCATAGATATCAACCTGCAGGCTTTGGGTGAGCGGTTGATGGAAGGGAAGATGGGTAGTATCGTGGCGATAGAGCCTGAAACAGGTGAGGTGCTGTGTATGGTATCGGCTCCTACCTTCGATCCGAGGATGATGGTGGGTAAGCAGCGCGGTAAGAACCATCATGAGCTGATGAAGGATCCGTGGAAGCCTTTGCTAAACCGTGCCATTATGGGTGCCTATCCACCGGGATCTACCTTCAAGACCTCACAGGGTCTGACCTTCCTCTCCGAGGGTATTATCCACCCGAAGAACACTGCCTATTCATGTCATCGAGGCTTTTATTTCAAAGGTCTGCACGTAGGCTGCCACGGTCATGCCTCTCCTCTCTCCTTAATACCTGCCATCAGTACCTCGTGCAATGGTTATTTCTGTTGGGGATTGTACCACATGTTGGGTAACCGACAGAAGTACAAGAATGTGCAGGAGGCGATGAATACCTGGCGCGACTATATGAAGAGCATGGGCTTTGGCTATCCTCTCGGCATCGATCTGCCCGGTGAGAAGCGGGGTATGATTCCTAATGCCGACTATTACGATAAATACCTCTCCAAAGGGTGGAGCGGACTGAGTGTCATCAGTATCTCCATCGGTCAGGGTGAGGTAACGCTCACACCGCTGCAGATTGCCAATCTGGGTGCCACCATTGCCAACCGCGGCTATTACATCACTCCACATGTGGTGCGCAAGGTGGAGGGCGAGCCCTTGAAGAAAGAGTTCACCGAGAAGCATTTCACCATGGCCAACCGCACGGCATATGATTATATCGTTCAGGGTATGCGTGCTTCGGTATTGGGTGGTACCTGTAAGCACCTGAACCGTGGCGACATCATTATCTGTGGTAAGACCGGTACGGCCCAGAACCGCGGTCGTGACCACTCGGTATTCATGGGCTTTGCTCCGATGGACAAGCCGAAGATAGCCATTGCCGTATATGTGGAGAATGGTGGTTTCGGTGCCGATTTCGGTGTGCCTATTGGCGGATTGATGATTGAACAGTATCTGCACGGCAAGCTCTCGCCAGGCTCTGAGGCTCGGGCAGCAGCTTTCCAACATAGAAGAATTGCTTATGGCAGCACAAGTAGATAAACAACCCAGCGTACTTCGTTCCATCGATTGGTTAACGATTGCGATATACCTGGCACTTCTCGTGTTCGGGTGGGTAAGCGTGTGTGGTGCTAGCTACACCTATGGCGATACCGATATCTTCAGTCTCGACTCCCGTTCAGGTATGCAGATTGTGTGGATCGGCACGTCTATCGTACTGGGCTTCATCCTGCTGATGCTCGATGACCGTCTATACGAGTATGTGGCTTATCTGCTTTACGGACTGATGATTATCGCCTTGATAGCCACCATCTTCAATCCTCATGAGATCAAAGGCTCGCGCTCGTGGCTCGTATTGGGTCCTGTGCATATCCAGCCGGCAGAGTTCTCGAAGTTTGTCACGGCCCTTGCCTTGGCGAAACTGATGAGTACCTATGGCTTCACGCTGAACAAAATGAAGGATTTCGCCTTGGCGGTGGGTATGCTACTGTTACCGATGCTGTGCATCGTATTACAGAAGGAGACAGGTTCGGCACTGGTTTACCTGTCGTTCTCCTTAATGCTCTACCGTGAGGGAATGCCTGGAAGCATCCTGTTCACTGCCGTGGCTATGGTCATCTACTTCGTGGTGGGCATCCGTTTCGAGGAGGTGCTGTTATGGGACACCCCCACCTCGGTGGGTAAATTCTCCGTACTGGTCATGGTACAGTTGTTCACGGCCGCTATGCTGTATGTCTATCTACGTAACAAGAAACAGTTCTGGCATATCATAGCCTACACCATCGGTATTACCATCTTGGCACTTTTGTTCTCCAAGTATGTCATCCCGTTCGATATTGTCTGGCTGCAGATGGCGCTCACGGCGGGAATGATAGGCTATCTGATCTACCTCGGACTGAGTACGCGCATACGTACCTATTATTTTATAGCCCTGTTTGCCATTGGCTCGGTGGCGTTGTTCAACCTGTCAGACCATATCCTGAACAACACGCTGGAGCCGCATCAGCGCACCCGCATCAACGTGTTGCTGGGTATCGACAAGGATATCAAGAAGACGGGATATAACGTGCACCAGAGTCAGATAGCCATCGGCTCAGGTGGTATCACGGGAAAGGGCTTCCTGAATGGAACGCAGACCAAGTTGAAGTTCGTGCCTGAGCAGGATACCGACTTTATCTTCTGTACCGTTGGCGAGGAGGAAGGATTCGTGGGGTGTGCGGTTGTGCTGCTGCTTTTCCTGGCATTGATTCTCAGGTTAATCAAGTTGTCCGAACGACAACCGTTCAAGTTCGGAAGGGTATATGGCTATTGCGTGCTAGGCATATTCCTCTTCCACGTGTTCATCAATGTGGGTATGGTGTTGGGCTTGACTCCTGTGATCGGTATTCCGTTGCCGTTCTTCAGCTATGGAGGCTCTTCGCTGTGGGGCTTCACCTTACTGCTGTTCATCTTCCTTCGCATCGATGCCGGAAGGAATCTGGTACGCACCTAACGTTTCTTGGTCATCTTAAACCCGATGTCGGAGATTCCAAGTAGAATCTCTCTCTTCATGGCATGACGGATGGTTACCGCCAATGAGTCGCCACGCCGTAAGTCGAGGTTGCGCAACGGGAAATCGTATTGCGAATAGCTCACCGCCTGTCCGCGAAGGTTATCATCGGGTAGGAACTGGCAACGCAGCGTATCTCTGTGGAAACGGAAACCGGGCAGGATACGTTGTTCCACCACCAACGACAGACTGGTAAAGGGGTAGTTCCTGTTGATTCTTAAACCTACTGTTTCCTGGAACGAACCTGAGTCGCGTAACGGTGAAACGGAATAGAACAGGGTGTCGTTCTTCTCCCACCCATTCAGGGGTGTATGCTCGTAGCTGTCATAGACGGTATTCTCTTCACACGCAGAAACCACGACTGTGGCAAAAGCCACAGTCATCAGTATCATGAAAAGGTGAAAGGAATGTCTCATGACGGTTTCTTCTGCTCCTTGTTGTCCTTGCTTTCTCTGCCTTGAGAACCACCCTGACGGTTTCCCTTGTTCCCGTTCTCGGGACCTTTCGACTTGGCGTTTTGCGGGTTCTTGCCCTGACGGTTCTTCCCCTTCTTCTTTTTCTTGTTCTTGTCGAAGCGTGCGATATTCTCGCCAGCCAGCAGGTCGATAGGATGAGAAGCCGTCTTCTGCTCATGGTCGTCGGTGAGCGATACGGGTTTCTCTCCCCGTTTGTTCATCTCCACGATCTCCATGGCGCGTTCTGCCGTGATGGTCTCGAGGTTGGCCGCCAGACGCTTGTCGGTAGAGTAGGTAACCATTCCAGCAAGGGCATCGGCCTTGAATACATAGTAGTCGCTGTCTTGTGTCTGCAGCACCACTTCCTTACCCGGCAGTTTCTTACCCGCCTCGATGTAGTTGTCCACCTCGTAGTTCAGACAGCATTTCAGCTTGGCGCACATACCCGCCAGCTTCTGCGGATTCAGTGAGATATCCTGATGGCGTGCCGCATTCGTGCTCACGCTCACAAAGTTCTTCATCCATGTGGCACAGCAAAGCTCTCTTCCGCAAGGACCTGTACCACCGATGCGACCCGCTTCCTGTCGTGCACCAATCTGTTTCATCTCGATGCGTACATGGAAGGTGGCGGCGAGGTCTTTGATTAGCTGACGGAAGTCCACACGCTCATCGGCGATGTAGTAGAAGATGGCTTTGTTACCGTCGCCCTGGTACTCCACGTCACCAATCTTCATGTCCAGACCGAGGTCTTTGGCAATCTGCCGACTTTGTATCATCGTGCCGTGCTCCCTCTTCTTGGCCTCGCGGTATTTTTCCATATCCACCGGCTTGGCCAGTCGATACACACGCTTGATGTCGTCGGCCGATTTCAGGTTCGCCTTTTTGATCTGCAGCTTGACCAGTCTTCCGGTCAGTGTCACCACACCGATGTCATGACCTGGATTAGCCTCCACGGCCACCACGTCACCCTTTTTCAGGTCGAGGTTGTTCACGTTATGGTAGTACCCTTTGCGGGTGTTCTTGAACTGCACCTCCACCAAGTCGGTACTCTCCTGATTGCCCGGTACGTCGGCCAGCCAGTCGTAGGTGTTCAGTTGACGGTCTTGGCGTCCGCATGCCTTTTTGCATAAGCCGCGGTCGCATCCCGTGCTGATCTTGTATTGTAAGTTTTTATAATCCATGTATATTTCTTTGAACTTTGAACTTTGATCTTTGAACTTTATGATTTCCTTTTGATTTATGATTTCAATCCTTCAATTTTTCATTTTTTTAATTCTTCAATTCTTCAAAAGCATAATCACCTTCAGTGCCATATCGAAGAACACGATACGGGGGTTTGCATTCTGGGCGATGTCACGGATGATCCTTGTGAACAGCTCCGAGAGCTCCACCACGTTCTCTTCGTTGATGAACCGCGCGAAGTTCTTGGCGAAATCCTCTTCCTCTTGCGTCATATACACCAGATCGGGATTCTGGAAGTTATACATGAAGTTCTCGCGGACGAGTCTGAGGAAATAGGTCATCATCCTCTTCTGTTTCTCGCGCCCGAAGCCCGCAACGGTCTCACTCCATTGTTTCAGCTCCTTGATGTTCCGCAGGTAGGCCAGTCGCATCAGTGTGACGAACATATCCAGGAACAACCGGTTTTCATTCCCCGCATCCAGCTCCTCCAACGCTTTCAGCCAGTCGCCATTCGCCACGCGGGCAATGCGGTGAGCTGTCGGCTCATTGATGCCCCGTCGTTCCACGAGTGCTTGCTCAATGGCCTCCGTGGCGGTCTTCTTCATATCGATGCGCTGTGTTCTGCTGCGGATGGTCTCCAGCAGCTTCTCCGGCTCCTCGCTCACCATCAGGAACACCGTCTGCTGTGGTGGTTCCTCGATGATCTTCAGCAGTTTATTCGCGCATTCCCCGTTCATACGTTCTGGTAGCCAGATGATGCTCACCTTATAGCCGCCTTGACTGGATTTCAGCGACAGCTTACGGATGATATCATCGCTCTCGCTGGCGTAGATGATGGCCTGCTGGTTGGCGGCTTTCATGCGACAGAGCCACTGGTCGATAGAGAAGTACGGTCCTTCCATCAGCATCGCGTGCCACTCCTTGGCAAAATCATCACTTACCATCTTATGGTCGGCACTGGTACCCGTGGGTCTGATAACCGGGAACGTGAAGTGCAGGTCGGGATGCTGCCATTGTGCCAGCATAGCCTCGGCATTGCGCTTAGTGTTATCGTTGTTAGCCGTAGAGGTGAGCAGATACGAGGCGAACGCCATGGCCATGGCCATCTTCCCGCAGCCCGCAGGACCGCAGAACAACAGCGCGTGCGGCAGTCGCTTTTTCTCCATCAGCTGCATCAACCGCGCTTTCGTCTCCTCTTGTCCTATCACCTCATTCCAGTTCATAATTTATAATGCCTATCAACTATCCGCTCGGCTTTGCCGCTTCGCTATGCGAAGAACTGTCAACTAAATCTGTTTGACGATTTCCTGTACCGATTCCACCGCCGACACCGTATAGAAGTGGATATTCTGCACCCCATGAGCCGCTAAGTCGCGACATTGCTGCAGTCCCCATTCAATGCCCAGCTGTCGGGCGTCGTCATCGGTCTTGCATTTCACCACCTCCTTAGCCAGTTCCTCGGGGATGTCGCAATGGAATGTCTTGGGCACCATGGTCAGCTGCGACAGCTTCGCAAAGGGCTTCAGTCCGGGTATGATAGGTATGGTAATGCCCATCTCCCGAGCCTTCGCTACGAAGTCAAAATATTTCTGGTTGTCGTAAAACAGCTGCGTCACCGCATACTGTGCCCCCAGGTCCTGCTTCTCCTTCAGGTACCGCATATCCATCTCCATATTCGGAGCCTCCTCATGCTTCTCAGGATAGCAAGCCACGCCGAAGCCAAAAGGAACACCTGGTCGTTTAATCGGTGTACCGTCGAGGAAGAACCCCTCGTTGAACTGCTTCACCTGTTTGATCAGCTCCGTGGTATGCGCATAACCCCCTTTGATGGGCGTGAACTGCCGGTCCTCCTTGGCCTTGTCGCCACGGAGCAGTAACAAGTTCTCGATACCTAAAAACTGCAGGTCAATCAGTTCATACTCAATATCCTCGGCCGTGATACCGCTGCAGATGATATGTGGGATTACGGTGATGCCGTAGCGGTTCTGGATGGCGGCAGCCATGGCAATGGTGCCCGGACGGCGACGGATGCGCTGCCGTTCAAACTGACCGTTTTCCAGTTCCTTATACACATACTCCGAGTGGTGGGTAGTGATATTGATGAACAATGGGTTGTAATCCTTCAGCAGGTCGATGGTGTTGAACAGTGCTGCCGTACCGCTTCCTTTCAAGGGTGGCAACACCTCGAACGAGAAGCGTTGCTTCCCGCTGTTATCTTGTTTCAGAATTTCCGTTACGTTCATTGTTATTAAAGAGGTGAGAGGTGAGAAGCAAGAGGTGAGAGGCAAGAGATTAGTACTATTCTCACTCCACACTCCACACTCCTCATTCCACATTTCTTTGGCAAAGGTACAAATTTTTCTTCGTTTTACAATATTTTACGGGGAAAAGAGTTTATTAAACGTAATTTAATTAGAGAAAGTAATATAATCTTACTAATATGCAACAAAATCAAGCTGGTAGCAAGGCCTACCTTATTTCAATCGTGATGGTCGCCGTACTCGGCGGTCTGCTCTTCGGTTATGACACCGCAGTGATCTCTGGAGCCGAAAAGGGTCTCCAGGCGTTTTTCATGGAAGCCAAGGATTTCTCCTACACCGACGGGTGGCACGGCTTCACCTCTGCTTCAGCCCTCATCGGCTGCATCATCGGCTCTGCCCTCTCAGGCTTCCTGGCCACCAACCTCGGTCGTAAGAAGTCGCTCATCATCGCGGGTATCCTCTTCTTCATCTCCGCTCTGGGCTCCATGGATCCCGAGTTCCTGTTCTTCGAGCATGGCACACCTACCTTCTCGCTGCTCATCATGTTCAACATCTACCGCGTTATCGGTGGTATCGGTGTAGGACTGGCTTCAGCAATCTGTCCGATGTACATCGGCGAGGTGGCTCCGTCGAATATCCGCGGTATGCTCGTCAGTTGGAACCAGTTCGCCATTATCTTCGGTCAGCTGGTGGTGTATTTCGTGAATTTCTTCATCCTGGGCGACCATATCCAGCCGCTGGTGGAGGAGATGGGCAAGGGTCTTGCCGCCATCAACCCCGCCGCACAGTGGACCGTTACTACAGGATGGCGCTATATGTTCGGTTCCGAGGCGGTACCCGCAGGACTCTTTGCCCTGCTCATCTGCTTCGTTCCTGAGACTCCGCGTTACCTGGTGAGCATCAACCAGGACAACAAGGCACTGGGCATCCTGTCGAAGATCAACGGCAGCGAAAAGGCTGCTCAGATTCTGCAGGATATCAAGGATACCATGACTGTAAGAACCGAGAAGCTCATGACCTACGGTGCCATGTGTATCTTCATCGGTATCATGCTCAGCGTGTTCCAGCAGGCTGTGGGTATCAATGCCGTGCTCTACTACGCTCCGCGTATCTTTGGTGACATGGGTATGGACAACCCGATGATGATCACCGTATTCATGGGTATCATCAATATCCTGTTCACCCTCGTGGCTATCTTCACCGTAGAGAAATGGGGTCGTAAGCCGCTGCTCATCTGGGGTTCGTTAGGTATGGCTCTGGGTGCCTTTGGTGTTGCCCTTACCTTCGGACATGCCGGTATGGAGTTCTTCACTGCCGCATCACTGCTGCTCTACTCCGCATCGTTCATGTTCTCTTGGGGTCCCATCACCTGGGTGCTCATCGCCGAGATCTTCCCCAACACCATCCGTGGTGCTGCTGTAGCCATCGCCGTGGCCTTCCAGTGGATCTTCAACTTCATCGTCAGCTCTACCTTCGTACCGATGTTCAACATGCATCTCTCTGAGGGTGACGACTTCGGTCACTGGTTCACCTACGGTCTCTATGGTGTCATCTGCGTCATTGCCGCCATCTTCGTTTGGAAGCTGGTTCCCGAGACCAAGGGTAAGACCTTGGAGGACATGACGAAGTTGTGGAAAAATCGTAAATAAAAAAGGAGAGGGTTCTTGACAACAAGAACCCTCTTTTTTGTTTTCAATTTTTCTTTAAAAAACAAATAATAATTCTTCTTTTTCTCCCTCTTTTTCTTTGGCGCAAAGAAAAGAGGCAAAAGAAACATCCACCCTAACCAAACCTTCCCCTATATGGGAAGGCTTAACCGCTCCTCCTCGTCGCTCGTTCATTAAGGTAAGCTCGCCCCATCAAAGGGGCGGCTTATGTTTTTTCGGCTTACGCCAGGTCGTTGGCGCTATAGCATTTCTTGCGCCACCGCACCACCGTACCCCCGCGCCTTCGATTCCCCCTCCTTATGGAGGGGTTTGGGGTGGCCCTCACCACCACTTCATCAGCATTCTTATGAAAGCGGTGAGTTCCCCCGCCATTTTTTCGTGCTGCCAGATGCTGGGATGCCAACTGGCACCATAGTACAGTTCGCCCGTCTGGGGTGTAAAATCGAAGCGGTACACCTCGTGATCACCGTTCTTCCGCGCCTCGTCCCTCAGTTCGGTGAGCGTTTTCTGTTGCAGTTCCATCTCCTTTCCGTTGAGCATCGAGCCCGTCAGCAACACGATCTTCGCGTTGGGGTAGTGCCCGCGAACGGTCTTCAGGAACTTCCTGTATGCCTCGGTGAACAGCTTGATGTCGAAGTTCGGTGTGGAGAGGTCGTTCGTACCTAAGTTGATGCACACCACATCGGGCTGATAGCGGGAGAAATCCCACTGCTCGCGCTTGTCGTTAAACAGCGTGTACTCATACATCGCCGGCATGTTATCGGGATTACCGGTCCTCGGACCGTTGTAGTTCCTATATATGCCGATGCCGCTGCGGGCCACTACCCAGTGCTGCGCATGCAGGTTCCGAGCCGTAATAGCTGCATAGGCGTAGTAATGGTTCTCCGTCTCGTATTCAAACGGATCGCTACGTTCGATGCTCTCATTACCGTAGCCGCAGGTAATGGAGTTCCCGATGAACTCAATCTTCCGTTGGGGTAGGGCAGGCGGTGGCGCTAATTGTCGTCCCTCGTCGAGGATGAAGCCCTTGAACACTGGCTTCAGGTCGAGTCCCTCCACGACATACATCAGCTTCACCAGATGTCTGCCGTCAGCAAGTGCTGTAGCCACGGTCACCACCGAGTCGTTCGGTGCCATGAACCCCACCTTGAACGGTTCCGCCTGATCAATCTGCGCCATGAAATACCCGCTCATGGGCTTGGCCATCACCTTGAGCGATGTACCTTCGAAGCACGCCATGATCTGCGTTCCCGGGTACGAGAACGTGGGTGCCTCAGGGTTTGCAAAGCTGATGCGACCGGTATAGACAATCCGCGGGTCGGATGCTTTAATCACTGTTCCCTTCACCGGGATTGTTGTTGAGGCTATTGCAGCTATGGCAGTTATTGCCATGAAACAAAAGATGATTACTATTCTTTTCATATTCTTTCTATTTCTCCCAGAATCGGTACTCCACGAACGCCTCCATGGCCTCATAGCAGGCCAATCCCAGCGCATCGTATTTCTTTGCCGTGTCACGGTTTCGGTCCTCCGCCCGTTGCCAGAACAGTCGTTCGTCGTTACCCAAGAACGGAGCGCTCTCCATCTGACTCTGGTGGCGCAGGATGGCATTCCGTTTCTCGCGCAGCTCCTCAGGACTCATCGGCACGCACATCTCGATGTCGGCCACATCCCATTCCGCCCACGCCCCGCGGTACATCCATACCCTGCAGTCGTTCAGCCAGGTGGCTCCCGCCTTCCGTTCCTCGTCGATGGCCGCCAGTACGGCATCGGTGCACTTACGGTGCGTACCATGCGGATCAGCCAGGTCGGCCGCCACATAGATCTGGTGCGGTTTAATCTCCTGTATCAGAGCGATGATGGGCTTCACATCCGCTTCCGTCATCGGTAGTTTCTCAATCCGTCCGCTCTCATAGAAGGGCAGATCGAGGAAATGGATATGCTTACTGTCAATACCGTTGTATTCGCAAGCCAGTCGTGCCTCGCCCCTGCGTATCAATCCCTTCAGTCGGAGAATCTGTTCCGCATCCACATCACCTTCCTGCTTACTGCTCAGGAACTCCTTCACCCACTTATAGTAGTGCTTGATCACCTCGTCAGAGCCGTTGGCGAAGATGGTGTTGAAGCCGTTGGTGAAGTGCATGAAACGCCGCACCTCCTCGTCACCCACGGCGATATTCCCCGATGTCTCGTATGCCACATGCACGTTGTGTCCCTGCTGCATCAGTCGGCGAATCGTCCCTCCCATGGAGATCACGTCATCGTCGGGATGCGGTGAGAACACCAGTACCCGCTTGGGGTAGGGGAACGCCCGTTCCGGTCGTGTGGAGTCGTCGGCCTCAGGCTTTCCGCCCGGCCATCCCGTGATGGTGTGCTGCAGCTCGTTGAACACCTCGATGTTCACCAGTCCTGCCTTCCCCTCGAACTGTTCTACGAGGTGCATCATCCCGTTATCCACATAGTCCTTGGTGGAGAGCTTCAATAGCGGCTTCCCCACCTTCTCACACAGTGCGATTACCTGTCGTCGCAACGTGTGTTCGGGCATTTTGATATTTGCAGTTAGGTTTAGGTTCATCTTAATCCTCCTTCATCTCCGAATGCTCCTTCATGTAATCCCTTGGCGACATACCGTAGAACTTCTTGAAGATGGTGGAGAACGAGGCCGCATTACTGAATCCGCAGGCGTACATCACCTCAGTGACGTTCTGGTGCTGGTTGGCCAGCAGGTTCGCTGCCTGCTTCAGTCGCAGGTTACGGATAAAGTCGTGCGGTGTCTGGTTCGTCAGCTCCTTCATCTTACGGTGCAGGTGTACACGACTGATACCCACCTCGTCGGCAATCATGTCCACACTCAGGTCGGAGTTGTTGATATTCTTGTTAATCACGTTCATCACGCGTTCCAGCAGTTTCTCGTCGGGCGATTTCATCTTCACCTCTTCCACCTTGCTCTCCTGACTCTCGCTTCCGTTGAACTTGAACCGCATCACCTTGCGGGCTTCAGTCAGGTTGATGATGGTACGTCTGAGAATCTCCATGTTGAACGGCTTCACCAAGTAGGCGTCGGCACCCGTTTCCAAGCCCTGCAGACGGTCCTCGTCACGGTTCTTGGCGGTGAGCAGCACAACCGGTACATGGTTGGTGTTCACGTTGGCCTTGATGCGTGAACAGAGCGTGTTTCCATCCATCTCGGGCATCATCACATCGCTGATCACCACATCGGGCACCTGTGTCAGAATCACGGGCAGCGCCTCCTTACCGTTAGTGAATGTCCTCACGGTATAGTCGCGTTCCAGTTCGGTGCGCAGGTATTCGGCAATCTCGTTATCATCTTCCACCACCACTACATACAGGTCCTTACGGTTCTGCAGCATCGCCTCCATGTCAGTGTCCTGCGGTTCCATGATGCTTTCCAGCTCGTGCAGCGTTTCTTCGTCCTGCTGACTCTCCAAGATCATCTCCTCGGGTTTCAGATGACTGTTTCCTAAGGGGATGGTCACGGTGAACTCGCAGCCCTTGCTACCGGTGTTGTTCTTCACGCTGATGTTACCATGGTGCAGCTCCACCAACGACCGTGTCAGGTCGAGTCCGATACCCGTACCGATATTCATGTCGTTCACCGTCGAAGTAGTCTGATAGAAGCGTTCGAATATCTTCTCCATCTTATCGGCTGGAATACCCTCGCCCGTATCCTTGATAAACAGCTTCGCCTCTTTCTCGTTGTGCTCCATCCTGATTTCCACCTTTCCTCCCGGGGGCGTGAACTTAAAGGCGTTCGACAGCAGGTTCACCACCACCTTGTCGAAGTTCTTACGGTCTATCCATACCGGCAGACGGTCGGTGTCGTGTACATAGCTCAGCTCGATATTCTTACTGCGGGCCTGCACCTCGAAGAGCGAGTACAGATCCTGCACGAACGATACGAAGTCGGTCTCGCTCATGCGCATCATCATTTGTCCCTTCTCAATCTTCCGCAGGTCCATCATCTGGTTAATCAGGTGCAGAATACGTTCCGCATTGCGCTGAACGGTCTTATATACCCCGTGGCGGTGCGGATCGGTGTCCTCCTTGATGAGCGACATGATAGGCGTGAGAATCAAGGTCATCGGCGTGCGTATCTCATGACTGATGTTCATGAAGAACCGCAGCTTGGCCTCGCTCATCTCCTCGGCATGGATATGCTCCTGCAGGCGCAGGTGAGCCTGTTCCTGGCGGCGGCGGTAGGTAAGATACAGATATGCTCCCAAAGCCAACAGCAGGAAGTAGAGCAGACGGGCCCAGGTGGAGAGATACCACACGGGGTGTATCTTCACCGTAAACTCCTTGATCTCCGATTCGGTGTCGCTGATGATGGCCTTCACGCGGAAACGATAGGTGCCTGAGGGCATATGACTGAACGTGAGCTCGTGTGTGCCCGGGGGCATGGTAATCCACGGCTCACCGTTAATGCTGTATTCATAGGTGATATGGTCGGGATAGTCGAACGTCAGGGTAGAGAGGTTCAGCGAGAACGAGTTGTCCTGATGGTCCAGCTCGAAGCGGTTCGAGTTGATCACCGTACTGTCGGTGATGACGTAGCTGCCCGACTTCTGTCCTGCGCGCACATCGATGCCGTTGATGCGCATACCGGTGATGTGCACCGAGAACTTCCGCTTGATGGGGTGGAGGTCGGCTGGCTTGAACCAGGTAATACCCTGCATACCGCCGAAGATCAGGTTTCCGTTGTTGTCGGCAAATGATACACCCTCCGAGAACTCATTGTCCTGCAGTCCGTCGTCGGCGAAGTAGTTGATGGTCTTACCCGTCTCAGGGTCCATCTGACTCAGTCCGTGTCCGGTGCTCACCCATATCTTACCCTTGGGCGATATCTCGATACCTGCGATATACTCATCAGCCAGTCCCGACCGTTTGTTAAACACCTCCGTCTTCCGTGTCTTCAGGTCGTAGCAGTACAGTCCTTCACTCGTTCCTGCCCATATCCTTCCCTTCGCATCCTCCTGGATGGTGTTGATCTGTATGTCGCGTATGATACCGTTGGTGTTGAACACGTTTGTCCAGTTGTTCGAGGGCAGGTCAAGACAGGCCAGTCCGATACAGGTGCCCACATACAGGCGCTTGCCGTCGGGCGACAGCTGGAGCTGGGCGATATAGTCGTTCATCAGACAGTTGCTCAGACTGTCGCTGTTGGTGCTCAGCTGCGACCGGTATGTCCTTTCCTCGTTGGTGTTCAAATCCACGCGCTTCAGTCCGCTGCCCATGCTACCAATCCACAGCACGTCATCTCTTCCTATCACCACGTCGAACACACTCTCCATCTCGTTCTGCGTCGATGGCAGTCGGTGGTAGGTACCGCTCTGCTTGTCAATCCATCCTGCACCGTTGCGGTAGGTGCCCACCCAGAGGCGCCCCTTACTGTCTTCGGCCATGCCCAACACCGTTACGGGGGGCTCACCCGGTTGCTCCAGTCGGAAATGCCGCACGTTCTGGTTATCGGGCGATATGGCATACAGTCCGTCGTTGTCGCCGGCCACCCACAGGATTCCGTCGCGGGTCCTCATCACGCACATCACGCAGGCGTCGCCAATGGTGTTCTTGGCGCCTATCTTCCTACCCAAGTAGCCGAAGCTGTTCGGACGGACGGGCTGCATATACACACCCTTCTGCAGCAAACCAATCCACAGGTTACCGCTCTTGTCCTCTAACACGCTCACGGCCTTGCTCTTGTTCAGGTCAATCTCCGAGCTCACATACGAGATGGTGCCCACAGCCCCGTCTTTCACGTTGTATTGTTTCACGCCCTGACCGTCGCAGCCTAACAGCAGACTGCCGTCGCGTTTCAGTGTAATCGTGGCGATATGGAGTCCTGCCGTTGAGGGAATCTGAAAGAACCCCTCGCTGCTATGCGGCTCAAAGCGGTACAGACCGTTGTTACTGCTGCCCACGTACACGCGGTTGTGCATATCCACGCATACCGATGTCAGCTGTCGCTTCTGGTCGCCCATGTGCATGAACTGTCGTCGGCTGGCTTCGTTGAACATATACACCCCGTTGTCTTCGGTCACCACCCAGAGGCGCTTACCGTTGTCTTCGGCAATGCGGTGCGAGTGTTTTAAGTCGGCAAACACGCCTTCCAGCTGGTGTGCCTTCTTCATGTCGTTGTCCATGCGGTAGATGCCGTAGCCCGAGGTGGTAATCAGTATCTCGCCGTTCATACGTTCTATGATGTCGGTCACAAACGCCGCCACCTTCTGTCCTGAGCGGTCAATCATGGGTATTTCGGTGAACCCGCTGCTCTCGTAGCGTTGCAGTGCGTTGGCCATACCTATATATATATCGCCCTTACGCGTCTGCATGATGCAGTTCACGCTGTTGTTAGCCAGTCCCCTTGATTTCTTAAAGGTGCGGAAGGTGTAACCATCATAAACGTTCAGTCCGTTCAGCGTGGTAATCCAGATGCGTCCTTTCTGGTCCTGGAACACCTGGTTGATCACGCTGCTCGATAGTTTATCGCTCGTAGTAAAGAGTCTTCCCGTCTGTGCAAACACACCAACGGCAAGAAACAACATAGCTAATAATATATTCCGTCTCATGGATGTAGTAAAATTGTTCTATGCTTAAGTTGGTTGCAAAGTTATGAAAAAAAATCGAATACTTTTATAAATGTTTCATTTTTTTTCGTTTTTGTGTATTTTCCCTCATTTTTCCCCTGTTTTTCAAAAAATCTTTCGAAAAAACAAAGAGCATGTAACTTATGATGAAGAAACATATTAAAATAAATCGTAATTTTGCACTCGTTCATAGGTTCTTGAGATAATCATAAACCTGTGATCAGTAGTAAAATTGTTATAGATTCTACTGGGAGGAGCAATGTCGTGAGACATTGCTTCTTTATTTTTGTTTACCCCACGAAACAAATAGAAACAAAAAAGTGTGCCAATGATTGTCTCAATCATGGCACACCCCGCGTTCATCCTTTGAGGATGCTGGTGTTTTTATAGTATATAATTCAAGGAATTGACAGAAAAGACCTCTCCTGCAGAAACGAAATAGAGAATCATTCCCTCTGTGTCCTCAACATAAAGCGGTATTTCGTATTCGCTTCCTGCCGAAGTGTCTCCTATGTTGTAGTCCATTACTTCCAAAGCAGCACATACAATTGTTTTTTTATATAAAATAAGATTAAATTTTCGCCGACAAAAATACAACCAATAAAAATACCATGCAACAAATTCCTCATTTTTTTCAAATGAGGTGTTGCATGGTAATATTGTGTAATTTGCTCTAAACTAAGATGTTGTGTTTATGCAGCAAGTAAAATGAGCCTAAAAATGCAACAGTCAAGTTCGTTTTTTACTACCTTTTACTCTTGATTTTATCGATCTCATTGTTCCATCTGCTACTCCTAATACTCTTTGCACTTCCATCTTTTCCTTCCCCATCTCAAACAAAATCAGGTATAATTTCTGACGTTCTGATAAGTTTTTATACTCTTTCTCCAATTTCGTGACAAAGGCGATGTCGAGAACCTTGTAGTACTCGATAAAATCGGTGTATTCTGGTTTGTTCCACTGATAGGCCGTTCCGCCATTGACAATATGGTCGTAATATTGCTTGCCCTTGGCAAGCTGGAGGGTTTGACGCTCCTTGACTTCAGCCAAATCCTTGTTGAGAGCTTCTAATTCTTCGCTCTTACCCTTGTCCGACTGCTCCAATTCGTGAATCTTCTCTTCGTAGTGGTTAATAAGCAGCTGGTTCTGCATGATCTGACTACTCTTTTTGTTCAGACGGAGGCGGTGCTGGATGCTGCGGGCGAGGAAGATGAGGGCAAGGAGGACGGCGAGGAGGAAGGCGTAGAAGAATGTCTGACGGAAACGCAGGTCCCTGATCTTGTTGTCGAACGAGCTCTGCACATTGCGCACATCGTGCTCCTCACGGAGCCGGGCCTCGTTCTCCTTGGCTTTTATCAGCATTTTGGAGGTGAGGTAAGCGCGGTCGTGACGGTTCTGCAACTCAAAGAGTTTCATGGTGGTCTGCAGCACATAGATACGCTCTTCTGGGGTTTTTGCCAAATAGTAGGCGTTTGTACACAGACTGTCGGCGGCTGCTTGGTTGCCCTCGCGGTGACGAATCTGCGCCAGGGTGACATATCCTACGCTGTTGGGACGGATGGCATTACTCTTCATGGCATACAACTGGGCGGTGGGGAGATCGTCTTTCATGGTGAGGGCGGCGATGTAGTTGTAGAAATCCACGCGCTGGGAGTCGGGCACCTCAGAGATATACGAAATGCACTTGTCGAGGTAGTGACTGGCGCTGTCACGTTGGCCCAAGCCAGCATGAATCTGGGAGATGAACACCAGGGCATAGGCAATCCAGTTGTTGTTACCCACCATGGAAGACAGGACGAGGTTCTGGCGACCATACTCCATGGCCAGCTGGTACTGGTGCTCGGACATGTTCCAGTCGGTGAGGCACTCTATGATCTTGTGGCGCACGGTGAGGTCGGAAATGCCATGGGCTTCGTTCTCCGCCTTCTTCATCTCCTCGAAGGCCTTTGCCACATGACCGTCTTCATAATCGGTCACAGCCTGGTAATACAGACTCTCAGCCAATCGCTCCTTGTCGCCCGTTCTTGTGAACTCGTCGATGCAGTAGCGGATAATCGTATCGGAGGCGATGGGGCGGTACTGCAGGTGGTTCAGCTTGACCGTAGCCAGAAGGTACAGTGGCTTGTCCTTTTCCGACAGGTCGGAGAGGGTAATGCTGTTCAGACACATCTGTGCCGAGTCGAGCTTGTTGTCGTTCAAAAGACGGTTGATCTCCGTGAGTTGTTCGCGGTCGGTACTACAGCCCACGAGGAGGAATAGTGTTGCCGCTGCAAACATTGTCATAAACAATCTTTTCTTTTTCATCTTACATATATATTTAATGGTATAAATTAGTAAATAGTTGTGACGGGCACGAGGCCCATCGAAAAAAAGTCGAAAAAAACAGCGTCGACCTCACGGCCCACGCTGGATACAACATAACTAACAAAATAACCTAATAAAAACTTCTAAATATAATTTAAAAACCAAAACATAACATATATAACTAACTGCTAAACAATCTTCATATTGTGAACCCTTCTCTTAGAATTCCGCTGCAAAGATAGCAACATTTTCCAAACTATTCTTCATTTCTTGTTACAGCAACTTTATTTTTAGTGTAAACAGTCGATTTTCTACAAATGAAACCCCTCTATGCTACATCTGCACAACTTTTCCACTTGTTTTGCCCCATTTTTCCCTGTTTCCACGTATATTTTCTTCTACGCGTTCTTTGGATTTACAGGGCAAAGATGGACTTTTATAAGTTAGATGCTTGCAATCGGTAATCGTTTAATTGTGGCTGCATGTATACATGACAAAAAAAAGGGCGGGCCTCACGGCTCACCCTTCCTTTAACATAATTAACTCAAGTTTGTTGGGATATTTAAGGTTACAACTAATCGTTTAATAATCATCAATAGAGAACGGGTCTTCTACTGGTTCTTCGTCCCAAAGGCTACCGAATGGCTCTTCATCGAAATCGGAAGAAACGGAAACGACAGAGCAGCGAGAGCAGAACCAAGCAGGCTTGAGCTTTGCCAAGTCGTGATGGAGGAAGACGATAGTCAAACGACAGAGCAGCGAGAGCAGAACCAAGCAGGCTTGAGCTTTGCCAAGTCGTGATGGAGGAAGACGATAGTCAAAATAAACGGAAACACGGAAATTAATCTCACATATAAATACTTGAACACGGATAGCACGGATTGTACGGATAGTCCTTGGAGTCCATAGAGTCCTTAGACAAGATGTATAGTTATCCGTGGGATCTGGTAGATCCGTGGTTGCTAAAGGAATGGGAATAGTTATCAGAACTATGAATAATAACCATAGTTAGGGTAGGGTAATGCGCTAGTAGTCGCCATTATTATACTGCGATCAACTCTTGCCCAATTTCTCGAACAGTATTCAGAATTAAAGTCATCCTTGCCTTGCTGGCCTTTTTCTTCCCACTAATGTACTGGGCCATAAGACTTTGCGAAATGCCCATACGCCTTGCTATAGCCGAAACATTTAGTTCCGGATGAGCCATGAACAACTTATAGAGTTCTGTTGTTTCCTGCTTGTTGAAGAATTCTTCAAAACTCAAATCCTCATCTATTTCTCTCCAATGAATCCCGTATTCATCAGTTTCATAATCAGCACGCTGCTTCTTTGTGGCATATCTCAGCCTTGGATAATCGTTGAACTTTTCATAGGCTTCCTTCCCGTTGTCTGTTCTTATCCATACAGCGTCATCAGTAAGCCAAATTTTCTCAATCTTCTCCATGGTTCCCTCCTTTATTTTGCATTATTAAAAAACGTGTTCCAGTGCTGGGCAATGATCTCTTCATTATCTTTCAAGATGGTCTCAATCATTTTTAGTTCAGATGCTTTGAAACCATGATTGTAGACCAATGAAACAGGAAGAATATCATACTTCGCCACGGCCCCTCCCTTTTTCACATGAATGTGAATGGGTGTGTGATCATTACCATAGAACCAGAATCTATATCCAAATAGAGTAAATACTGTAGGCATAACAATTGCATTTTCTGCCGCAAAGATAGGTAATTATTTTATTACCTCCAAATATATTTCAAATAATCTGCTATGTCTGCGGGTAATATTAATATCACAGCGGAAGAAGATGGTAGTCAAAAGAAATCTCTGGGATCCAGTAGATCCGTGGTCGAATTATATTCACAACAGAATAAACGGACAATAAACGGAAACACGGAAAAGGCTATGTATTCCGTATTAAATAATATTTCTGGGATAATTATGATAATTATGATAATTTCTTTCTGAACTAAAGCGACCACGGATTACTCGGATTGAACGGATGAAGCAGAAAAATAGTCTTTAGTCCTTTGGTTCTTTTGTCTAAAAACACCTTTGGTTCTAATTCGTAGCGAAAAAAGTGGGGACGTCATCACGACGTCCCCACTTCCATGAAAAACTATTTACTTCTAAATACTAACACTATAAATGAAAACTATCCATTTACTTTATTTTTTCTTATTTAACCACTCCGCTTTTCGGCGGTGCGGGGGAGCGGTGGTTCGAGATATGCTCTCAGGATGTGCCCCCTTAGACCGAATCCCCTTGAACGCGGCATCAGCCGCTTTTGAACGGGCTTTGCCCTTGAACGCTGCTTGCAGCCTTCAGGCGTCAAAGTCAAGGACGTCAGTATAGGACTCCCAGAAAGTAGTCGATGAGTTCTGTGCAAAGGCCCTATTCCCCAGCAAACATACCAATGCTAATAAAAGCAAATACTATTTCATATCCGTACTGTTTTTTTAGTTTGATTGAGTTATTATTTTCTTTTTAATTAATTCTTTTAATAAGTTTACTTTTGTGCATCTTTTCCCGCCATGGCCAGTTGCAAGTTGCTTGCATGACTGATTGGCTTTGAAATGCTGAAACTATTGTTTCCTAAGATCTGCAGACCAAACTCTGTTGTTGTTGCCTTGAGTCGTCTTGAATGTCGTCCTAATTCTTGTCTTGAGCTCTTTCAGATGGTTGGATTTCATCCCACCTTTTCTCGCCATGGCAGATCGATGTAAACATCATTTTGCTCATTTGGCTTAACGAAAACGTTGGCTTACGATACGTTAGTTTTCACCATGAGTATTTAGCTAGACTGAAATTTTCGGCTGCAAAGATATTACACATTATTATTACTGTGTTTGCCCCAAGTAACTTTAATTTTTGGTGTGCGAACACATCCGCAAATTGTTACGCTGCGCAAATTATTTGATCAATTTCGAAAACATTTTTACATATTTAGTTGATCTGTTCACGGCGAATAAGATTCTTTTTGTGTATAAAACACTTGAGTGATTGCTGCTTCGAGCAGCTGAAATGCGCCGATGCGCAAGGGACTTCGCTGCCGTTTTTTCCATTAATGCACTGCAAAAGTAATACTTTTTTTTGAAATATGCAAGAAAATCAATACTTTTTTCGCTACGAATTAGACAAATTGTACGAATTGGATGATTTTTGGTGGATAGACCAAGGAACCAAAGGACTAAGGAATAAATCCGTTTAATCCGGTAAATCCGTGGTCGAAATACTTTGGATCGCCTGCGGCGAGACATTGAACAAAATTTGATTCAAATTGACAAAATCGTTTAGGATCTAAGGAATATATTATTTAGTTGAACACGGATTGCTCGGATTGTACGGATTAATAATTCTGTAGGATTTTGGTTAGATTTTGTGGAATTTCTGCCCGCACGCGGGCACCCAAGCCTTTAAGCTCGCCCCTTCTGTAACATAATTAACTCAAGTTTGTTGGGATATTAAGGTTACATTTTTTTTCTTACATCTTAATCCCAGTCCCAGAGGTCGCCCCAGGCTTTGGCGCCGCTAGGTTCACCTCCTTCATCATCGATTTCAACAGGTTCGCCGGTAACTGGTTTAAAACCTCCACCTGAAATAATGACCTCAGTAGTTGTTGTTCCTGCCAGCAGAGGTCCCTCTACTGTTGTATATGTAATATCGATAATTGGTAGACTTTGCCAGTAACCTTCAAAGGAACATGTATCAGCAATTCGTTATCTATAGCCGTGGCTATACCGCCAACACCATTATTACCCCAGTTCGGGATAAGCAGTCTTTCAAAACAGCATAAGTTGCTTGTTATCCTCGATGTAAAAGCCGTCAAGTGCTCTGGGTTTGTTATCGAAGAAACAGTATGCCGCCAGTGCCGCAATCATACTCATGATGAAATTGTTGACCGACCTGTGCCTTGAGTGTACCAGCTGTGCCGTATTCTTAAGCATATCGTTAATAGTCTCGATGATGCACCTCTTACGTAACATGACCTTGTCCCACATGGGCATGAGTTTATTCTTCATGTTGGTTCTGATACCTGTCACCAGATGAACCCCGTCTTCGAAGAGCATGTCAAAGAGCTTGGGTGAGATGTATCCCCTGTCGGCAAAGAGCTTCCCATAGAGTGTTTTGGCTAGGACTGCCCAGAAATTTCTGTAATTTTGTAGTCGGTAATCATGAGCGTATTCTTTTGTTTTACTTTACAAGTGATTGGTACTCAGATGTAAAGGTACAAATAATATCTCAGATTACCAACTTTTTATACGACTTTCTTATCCCGAATTGAGGTCCTCACTCTTATGGGTGAGGTAGGAGTTGGGTGTCTATAGTTAAATTAGCCATACAACCGATATAAAACTCTTATCCATCGATAAACTAATAGAATACCAATCGGTCATATTTGCCAATTCATCATCAATTCGTAATACTATTCGCGCTTTTTCTTTATTTTAGGCTATCAATAGAACAATTTAATAACCAAATATTGTATTTTATCGATAAATAAATTGTTTATAAAGGTTAAAATTAATCTTTCATCTTAAAATAATCAAAGCTTTCTTTTCTCGTTTCATTAAACTATATTATCTTTGCACCGAGCTTATAGGCTCACTTCGTGGTACGAGCATAATTGAGATTGGAACTCAAACTAACAAAGGCCATTCAGAGTAACGGCTAATCAGGAACGGCTGATAAGATGGATGCCGAACCAAGAGAGATTAATAATAAACAGAATATATTAATTAATTCAAGAACAAAACAATGAAAAGGTTTTTTTATTTGCTGATTGGATTGCTTGTACTTTTTGCCACAGGTGCAAAAGGTGAAACGTATTTGTACACTTCTGGAAATACCCCCAGTGGTCATAACAATAATGATGTGGCTTACGTGGGTGCAACTCTTTACCAGTGTCAAAGAGTAAAAGTAGCAACTGAGGTGGAGTATAACTCATCTTCGCATTATGAAACGACAGTTTGGGTTAACGGCTCTGGAATAACACTTACTAGTGATAACTTTGATACATATAAGTCGTACTGTAACAATGGCTCCTACTACAAAGTGGCCCAGGGCGATGATAGTTTTAAATATTATAAAATAGAAGAAGGCTTTGATTGGGTAGAGAAATCTTACAGCAATGATTATAAGCCAGATAGGGACATAGTAGGCGCTTATTCAGATTTTGGCAGTTTACCAGTAGCTTCCAATAGTATTAATGAAAAGTTTGCTGTCGTAGGTGGAAAGAAATGGGTTAATCAGAATGGTGTTTGGGTTAAGGAAGTAACAACTGTTGAAACATCATGGAATTCAGAAACTCATACGTTGACTATTGGCACAGATGAGACAAGAACACTTTCTGAGATCTTAGGTGAAGGCGGTTATAATGTTTCGACTGATGATGTGCAAAAGATTGTTTTCGCAGATGAGTCAGAATGGAACAGAAAGACTGATGGTGGCCATTTGACAGCAACAGAGAGTGAAAGTGAGCATGCAGCCGCTTTGAAGGCTGCTGGATTCCCTATATCCTATTATGAATCAGGAACATTGACATTAGGTGCGGGAGATGAAACAACTGCTAATCTACGTGGTGTGGTAAATGCACTTTCTGCAAGTGGTGCCACGAGAGTAGTTTTCCCTGATGGAGCCGTTTGGGACAACGCAACAGGGAAATTGACTGCATACCCATTTTCCAATGCTACTGCTTATGAGAATGCCTTGACGGAAGCTGGTTTTAGGGTTTCTTCTACGGATATAGTAACAAATTATCCTGATGTGACTATAACTGTGGATGATAACGGTGTGGTTACCATTACTTCTCGTCGTGCAGGAGCAGCAAAAGAACTATTGGATGCTTCTGATGCTGAAGCAACTGCAGTAAAGGCTTTGTTGTCGGCAACAACTTCCACGAAACTTGTGTTTGCTGGACCATTAAATGCAGATGATCTGGCTGCTGTAGCATCAGAAGACAATGATGCTGTTACATCTGTGAATATGAGTGGAGCTACATTCGAAAATTATAACGATATGAAATTCACTTATTGGAGCAATACGCTTGAAAAGGCTACAACTTCAGTGAATGCTCCTGGTAACTTTGTTATTTCCAATAGTGCATTTTCTGGTTGTACAAGAATACAAGAAGTTGTTTTCAATTCTGGAATTATCGGCTCCAATGTACTAGGACAGAATGATAATGATCATCATTACTTAACAAAGGTGACGATAGGGTCTGGAGTTACAGAGTTAAAGGATCAGGCATTTAACAAATGTCCAATCACTGATTTAGACTGGTCTAATGCAACGAGTTTGCAGGTTATTGGCAAGGAAGCGTTTGAAGAGTGTCCTTTTACGAATGTAAGTACTTTAACAATCCCGGCAAGTGTAAGAGAAATAAAGGAAAAAGCATTTTTCAATATCTGTAAGAGCCTAGAAAATGTAGGCACAGGTGGAGTTAAGAATATTGTGATTCCAGAAGATTCACATCTTAACGAGGTTGGTATTGGGGAAAAAGCCTTCTGGTTGGAATATGGATTGAATGCATACAATCCATTGAAAGATGTCTATGTTAATTGTGATCAAGAAATACCATGCCATCCAGATGCCTTTTCTTTTATTAACACTGATGGACAGTCACAAGAAGCCAAGACTACAGCACGTACCCGTCTGCATTATCCACCAAATCACTATGAGTTTTATGTAGGAAGTTACAAATCTGCTTTTGGGGGTAATGGTATTTGGACTCAATCAGATTTAATCACTAACCGTGATGATAGGGTAAACACAAACAATGGATGGAGAAGATTCACCTCCGCTGGTATCTTGATGACTTATGAGACAACTTGGAGAACATATAGTGATGTCGTTGCGCTTACAGTGCCTGCGGTCGCCAGTAAAATTGATGTTTACTTAGTTTGTGATTATCAAAATGGATCTGCCATTCTTGTTAAAATGAAGGCTGGCGATTGTATACCAGCAGGTACCGGAATATTGGTTCATTATGAATTCTCCAAATCACAAGGTGGAGGTACCTTGTTCTTCAGGCCTTATGATGTAACAGGTTACGGTGAAGACGATTTGAGACCCTATCAAACATTCAATCCAGATGACAAGAGAATCCAACCTGTAAGTGAGGGTGGTGAAGGCCTTAAAACTCATAAATACAGATTAGGTGAAGTTGATTATGACAATTTCTTAGAGGGTATTCATGAATCATCACGATACATTTACAATGCTGAAAATGGTAATTATCTAAATTATGATGATTATAAGATGGCAGCCTATCCAGGTCAAAAGGTAACATACCGCAATTTCTTCTTTAACAATGGTGACAATATTGTGAAGTGGGCAGAAGAGGATAATAAAGTTTGGTATTACACCGGAAATGGTATTAAAGGATTTGATCCGAATAAAGAAGGAAAGATGGGCTGGGGATTCTTTAGAGTTATCTCTGATATTTATACAGTTAACAGTAAAGCTTTCTTACGTTTGCCTGCAAGTAAGTTTACGGATCCCAAGGGCGGCTCAATGATAGCTTCTGACAATGGAGTAGATATTAATGACGTCGAAGTTACGACCGGTGCGAAGGGCATGGGCTTAATCATTCTTGGTGAGGAAGAGCTTGAAGAACAACAGGGAATAGCAACAGCTATCACATCACCTGATGTTAAGACTGTAATTGATAGCGACTCATTCTATACACTACAAGGCGTGAAGGTGAATACACCAACTACGAGAGGTCTTTATATTCATAACGGTAAAAAAGTCGTAGTAAAATGAAGAAGATGAAATATATAAAGCCATCTACTAGTGTTGTTACACTACGAGTATCTGACCCAGTGCTTTATGATGGTATAGGTGACCTTTTTGAAGGAAGTCATGGGGAAGCCAGTGGTATTGGACATGTTGGTGCTAAGGAGAACGAAGGCTTTTTCGATGATGATCCTTTCGGCAGCCTTTGGGATGATGATCCAGTAGAGGATCCGTTCGCAATTGGCGACTAATGTGACTTATCTGTGATACAAACACGACAAGTAAAAACTTATATAGAATTCAAAACTTGAGTTAATTATGTGAGAGAGAGGCGTACCGCGAGGTACGCCTCTCTTTATAACACATCCTTTAGTACCGATTTCAAAGTTATTAGAGTTTCTATGTATTAACATGCAAAAGAGGGTATTATTTAAGATTGTTTAACGGTTGAAAATCAAAGGGATTTGGACTAAGGTTAAGGGCGTTTTGGGAAAGAAATTTACATAAGGAACCAAGGGAAATAGACCAAGGGGCCAAGGATTAAAGACCAAAGAACCAAGGGGCCAAGGATTAAAGACCAAAGAACCAAGGGGCCAAGGATTAAAGACCAAAGAACCAAGGGGCCAAGGATTAAAGACCAAAGAACCAAGGGACCAAGGATTAAAGAGCAAGGAACCATAGAACAAAGATCTGATAACTTGAACACGGATTGCTCGGATTGCAAATCTTTTATAATCTTTTTAGCCACATGCCGAAGAACCGGTCATATACAATGTAGTTACCCTGGGGCGTTTGATAGATGAACTCCTTTTCCTGCAATGAATTAAGTGCAAGTTTGATGCTACTTGGAGCTGGCAGATGATATCGGAGAATGAAATCGAGTGAGGTAGGGGCGTTAACGGATCCTTGTCGGGCTATGGCAGTAAGCAGTAGGGCCTGATTCTCTGTTAACAAGTTGTAGTTACTTTGATAGTTGATTTCCTGCTCTGCGATGATGCTGCCGACAACCCTGTCAACGCCTTCCTTGCTAAGGAGGTCGTGAGGTGTGCGATAGAGGCGATTAAGTATTTTCTGGATATACCACGTCTGACCATCAACCATATCGTATAAGTAGATAAAGACTTCCTGTGACAAGGTACGCCCCTGCTTCTTGAAGAACCTGTTGGCAAATGCTCTGTATTTTTCGGCATCAATCTCCTTGATTGTCATTATCTGTGAGCTGTTGAAAAACGGATGCTTGGGCGACATAAACATATCGGCTAACAAATGCTGTTGACTGCCTGAGAAAATAAGGTGAACATTCGGAACGAACTGTATGATGGAGCGTATGAAAGCATCTGCCCCGATCTCGCTATAACGACTCACTTGCTGGAACTCGTCAATGGCAAGATAGCATTCCTGTTCCGACTCCTTCATGTATTCAAAAACCTGAGTAAGTGTATCTCGGGCTTGATCAGGCATGACCGTAAAGCTGAATGAAGGCATGCCGCTGACTGGGTCGAGCGACATGGTTGGCCGCAATGCGGCCATTAGGTTGTTCAACTTCCTTTTGATTGCCTTTGAAGGGGAATCAAGTTTGCCCAAGACGGCATTGGCAACGAATTGAGTCATCTGACTGAATGTCTTGGTGGGGAATATGTCAACATAGAAACATTGCACTCGCTTGTCTTCCGCTTTCATCCGCTCAAAAACATGATGAATCAGGCCTGTCTTCCCAATACGACGAGGAGCCATCAATGTCACGTTACTGCCATTTCTTAATGCATCCATGAGCATTTGTGTCTCTTGCTCTCTGTCGCAGAAGTACTCCGCTCCGAAGTATCCGTATTCAAAAAAAGGATTCTCAAATTTCATATTATATGTTTCATGTTTTATGAAATGCAAAGATATGGTATTATTTCGAAACTTCCAAATATTCTGCGCTTTTTTTGTGTCGTTCTTGAATTTACGACGTTTTGGTTAAGTTTTGAATCTGTGTGATCAGTGGGATCTGTGAGAGATAATGATATCATGAACACGGATGACTCGGATTGAACGGATAGTCCTTAAAGTCCAAATAGTCCTTAGACAAGATGTATAGTTATCCGTTTGATCCGGTAGATCTGTGGTCGTTTTATTTTAGCTCTTTGATAAAATAGAGAATGGCTTTCTTTAGCGGTGAAATCTCATTCTGAAGAATCCAAAGGATTTGGGATGCGTCAACATCAAAATAGTGGTGAGCTATAATGTCCCTCATTCCTTTAATGTTTTTCCAAGGTATTGAAGGATATGTTGGAAGAAGTAATCCATTGGTGGTCTTGTCTAGATTCTTTAAGCTTTCACCGATGGCTATAAGTAACATGCATGTTGCATCCAGTAAAACCAAGCCAGATGAAGAACAAAGGAAATCTTCAGTGGAGTGTACTTCTTTTGTTCTTTCCTCAAGTCTCTCTATAGCCGATAGGATATCCTCGAGAATGTCTAATGCAATACTTTTATTCTCAGAAGATAAAGATTCCATCTTTTAGAATACGTTTTTTCAAGCGTGGATTCAAGTTCGGGTGATTGCGAACTATATCAACAGAAGTGCCTGTTGCATCCTCAAGAAACTCCTTGGCATCCATTAAAAGAAATGGATTAGCCGTCTCAGTGTCAACAAACAAATCAATATCGCTGTTGGCATTCTGTTCCCCCCGTGCAGTAGACCCGAATAGCGACATAGACTTAATGCCATACTTTTCTTTAAGTATGTGCATATACTTTTTCAGGAGCTTAATGCAATCGTCTTTTGTCATATTCGAAATCGTTTTACGACGCAAAGATAAGAAATCTTTTTCAAACACCATTCATGTGAGCAACTTTTTTTCTTCCCACTACACGATTTGAAGTGTTTTCAGTGATTTGTAAGAGAAATAAACTGAACTCGGATTGAACGGATAGTCCTTGGAGTCCATATAGTCCTCAGGCAAGAGATATATTCTTTATTATATTTTCTTGCTTAATCGGTTAGGATGCATCCGCATATCCCATAAAGATGCTATTCTAATAGTATTACCTTTTATATAATAGACAAGCTTGTGGTTCTTGTCAATGATAATAGAGCGGTACAGTATGTGCTTGTTTCGCAGAAGTGGCTCAGGGCGTCCAATTTCCGGGAAACGAACAAGCCTATTAACTCTTTCGTCTATGGCCAAAGCAAGGTTCTTACAAGCTTGTTTTCCATAGTTTTGGAGATAGTAATCGAAGGTGCTGCTTATGTGTTTAATAGCTTTGGAATTATACTCAACCTGCATAGTTTTCAATCTTGTCCCAGATCATTTGCATCATTTCCTGATGTGTAAACACTTCTCCACGCTCAAACTCCTTCTCTCCTTCTTCAATCTCTTTAATAGCTTCATCAAAGGAATGGGGTACTCCTTCAGGCATGCTTTGAATAGCAACTTCAGGAATACCATACTCAGCATAGGTCACTGGCTCGGAAGCCATTTGCTGCTCCGTTTCGTGCTGTTTGTACTTCTTATCTCGTGTTTCCATATACTACGTTTTTTTCTTGCTGCAAAAATACACTTTTCAGATGAAAGTAACAAATAAAGAGGGGAAAATCTACGATTACTACAGATAAAAGAAGACCAAGGAACCAAAGAACTAAGGAATATATCCGTTGAATCCGGTAGATCCGTGGTCGAATTATATTCACAACAGAAGAAACGGACAAAGAAACGGAAACACGGAAAAGGCTATGTATTCCGTATTAAATAGTATTTCTGGGATAATTATGATAATTATGATTATTTCTTTCTGAACTAAAGCGACCACGGATTACTCGGATTGTACGGATGAAGCAGAAAAATTGTCTTTAGTCCTTTGGTTCTTTTGTCTAAAAACACCTTTGGTTCTAATTCGTAGAGAAAAAAGCGGGAGGCGTCTCACGACGTCCCCCGTTTCTCATGAAAAACTATTTACTTCTAAATACTAACACTATAAATGAAACCTATTCATTTACTTTATTTTCGTTTTATCGAGGAAGGAGGAAGGAGTAGGGAGGAAGGAGATATGCTTTCCTGTCTCACCCTTTATTTCCATTTCCTCTCTTAAGGTCAACTGTCCGCTCGGCTCTGCCGCTTGCAAGGCAAGAACGAAGAGAACTGTCAATTATCAATTGTCAATTGTCAACTGGCGTAGCCTTAGTTGTCGCCCCAGAGATCGTAGGAGTCTTTCTTTGACGAGTCGTCTCCCCAGATGTCCCCGAAGGCATCGTCCTCGAAGAGGAGGTTGTTCTCTTTACCGAGACCTTCGTTAGTAACATCATGGCTAGTATTGATGATGTCAATGCCGTCGTCCATTACAGACCCGTAGAGCTTCACGTTCACTGTTTCGGTAACAGGCTGTAAATATTGTCTTTTCATTGTTCTGTACCTTTCTTTTTATTTATACCGTTACTTACTTCACCATCACCTTTTTACCGTTCACGATATACAGACCCTTGGCGGTAGGCATACCATTGAGTTTCTGACCGTCGATGGTGCGCCATTCAGCATTATCCATTGTCCATTGTCCATTGTCCATTAGATGATTAGCATCTTCGATACCTGTGGCGATACCGTTATTGATCTCACCAAACAGTTCATCCTCGAAAACAATGCTCATCTTGGCCTGACCTCCATTATTGCTTGTCAGTTTCCTCATCTTTTCTGTCGGAATCTGGATGTAGGCAGAGTATCCAGGTACTGTCGCACCAGCCTTGCTTGGATCAACGCGGAGGAAATAAACATCATAGCCGTTACCTTTATCTGTTCCATCGCCACCATAAGTATAGCGTTTTGCCGACAATACCAAGTTTGTATTTGTACCACTTATGGGTGCTACGGTCAATTTTACTTTTCCTATATAATAATGGATGTTCTGATTGTAACCCTTCGAAATCAGCACATTCTCAGAAACATCATCTGCTCCCGGGCCATCGTAGGTGTAGCTTCCTCTTTCGATAACTGCTCCACCGCTCTCAATATTTTCACTTAACGGGAAATCGTGCATGTCAGGTACAAACATGTGGAATCCATCATCGATCACATTCACAGTCTTATTAGTGAAACCGTTACCAGCATCCGTTCCTGATGAGTGGATTAATACAGTTCCCTTGCCCATTTCATCATCGTTTGTTGCTCCTTTCATTATATTCACTTCTTTCAGGATAAGCTTGGAGTAATCATCGTTATACTTTCCCTGATAAGCCTTGATAGGCTCATTGGTGAAGAACTCATCCAGCGTGTGATCGATGGTACGGAAACGGCTCTCTGTGGCATGACCTGTCTGTCCGATGTATTTCAGATCCTTCGATGTCGCGATTTTCTTTACTATAACATTATTCAGTATGAAACTGAATGGCTCCACGGTATTACTATTTGTAGGACTTACACCAACAATTATGTCATTCGTTCCGTCACCATTATCAATGATTCTTTTAAAATAATTCCAAGGGGCTTGAGGATTGGGGGCATTATTACCATCCACTTCAGCCGTCCTGGTGAAGTCAAGAGTCAGTTTCGGGGTCTTGTCCTTAATTGTCTTAACTCGAATATAAACTGCCGTTTCGTTTGGAACATCATAGATTGTTAGTTTCCAACCGATTCTTGGATCACTACCTAAATCATAATTGAAATTTAATGGTTTTATATAAGGTGAACCTGTGTACGGATCAATTCCTTGTTCTCTTTGTTCTTTAGTAGGAACTAACCACGGAGTTTCCCATATCCACTTCTTTTCAAGTGTTTTGTTGCCATAACCATCACCCAGACTCTTTCCCTGAATGTCTCCATAAGCACTAGCATCATAACTATATATATCATTTTTCCCGTCATCGATTTTTAATCCATCTGTAGATAGCGTAATGGAACCACTACCCATATGCAATGGATAAAAACCTATTCCACGAGATTCTGGGATCATATGATCATACGCATACAACTGACTGCCCCATGCAAAGGGAGCACCTTTAGGGTTGTTACGGGTGTAATTAAAAGACCTTTCACCTTTCGACATCATCCAATTGTTCATATCCTCCTCATTATCAAGGGCATTTTTGCCATCATTATAAATATTTTTGTAATGATAGTTATTATAGTCATTTTCCATAAGACCCGCGCTATAACGCTCCAAATCGGTGAAATCCCATGTGTAAGGATGTCCAACTTTCTCATAATAACCTACAGACATAACACGATCAGCATAGTCGGTAACATATACACCAGTTGCATCTTTTACATGAAGCCGGATCTTGAAAGCACCGAACTTGTTCTTGATGGAGTTTTTATTCAAGTAAACATGGTCGTCGGATTTAGTAGAGCCGTCATTAGGATCTGTTTTAGTAACAGAGAAATCTGATTTTTTCAGTTGTAGATTTCCTGTTGACAGAACCCAAGCTAATTCCAAGTTCGGCTCAGCTTTACCACGGTGATTCATATGGTATTCAGGATTACGAGCATTCTCGATTCCGTATGGGGTTACGATGGTGTATTCGTTTTTGTCACTGAGGATCTCATTACTCATAATGAAATCGCCAGTATATACCTCAATATCATAAATCCTAAGCAAAACGTTAGCATTGGTCTGTTTAAATGTAAAGTCACCATCATGACCAACAATGAAGTTGTAATAAGCCTTCATGACATCTTTATTGTTGGTTAAATCACTTGAACCACCCACACGATAATCACCTTCAATGAGTTTTCCTGCAGCATCCTGAGCATTTGTAAATCTCAGGTTCAACATCTCACCATACTTGTCAATTCTCATGCGGACACGGTCACCAGCTTTCAGATTAGGAATCTTGATGGTGACATTATTCTCAACTGCAAAGAAACGGTCTATGCTGTGATCTGCAACATTAGCGGCTCCACCGTTACGGATAGACAGCTTGTTGTATCCATTATTCTGATAACCAGCCTCACCATAGTTTCCCTCATTAATATAAAGGATACGCTCATCGCCATTATAACTACCGCCGTTAGTTTCAGCAATAATGTCCCGAGTGCGCGTTACATTAATGCTACCCGTGTATCTGAACGCCCATTCTCTATCATTGTTTAGGTTATAATTTTTGCTTTCCCAACTACCATCATTAGCCAACCGCCAACTTAAGTCAGATCTATCAGGACCTATAACCAGCTGATGCTTTGTAAAGTCCCAATAACGTTTCTGGCCATCTTTTAAGACTGTAATCATATAACTGGCTTTCATCTGATTGTCACGATTGCATGTAATAATAATGTAGCCTGTGCCAGTGAAAGTAAGAGAACTGGGATTGTTAAGCGTATATACGCCATTCGCGATTCCAGACATGCCACCAGTAATCATGATATCTCCATGAGGTTCAGCAGTCCATGTAAATTGTGATTTATCTGGAATTATTTCCACAGAAGCCAGGGTAAAGCCATATCCTTGAATTCGCATTCCATTTGATTTAATATAGTCCAGAAGCGATTGATCCACTGTAATAGTAGCACTTGTTTCATTGTTAGTGAAACTTGTATAATATCCAGATGCTATATTGGGGTAAGGATCATTAGACGATCCATTCTGACTCTGCTTGAGAGCAAATTGATTACTATTAGAAACACTACCACTAGCTGCTTTTACACGAATCTGATCTCCAACTTTGACATTGGAAAAGAATGAACTCGGGATTGGTCCGTAGATACTTCCACTCCAACCGGCATCAAACTGATGATTAATACCATCAATTTTCCACGAAGAAAACAATTCTGGTGACAAACAATCATAAGACGTCGTTCCATAATCCAACTGTGGACATTCATTAAAATAAATGTATGGACCTGCCCAAACCCTATTTATACCCAGCAGGCACATCATAACCACTAAAGTAAAAAGCTTTTTCATGTTGCTCTTTGTTTTTGTTTATATTATTATTGTTTTATGCTTATATTATCTAACCGAGAGTTGAGAGGGTGGAGCCAAAGGTGTGATTACCTTTATGATTGACTCCGTTTTGTCATTGCATGACCGCGTTCGGTCGCCATTATCATATTCGGGTGCAAAGGTACACCTTTATTTATTAAGTGTATTTATTACAAGTAACACGGATTTTGTGTAACATTCCCCTTTCGTTTTTGTTACATCACGTAAAGTATTTGGGAGATTTTGTATCCGCTATAAACCTGTTTTGTACACTCTTGTATTTGTTTTCGGGTGCAAAAGTAGGAAATTTTATTGAAACCGCAATGATTTGACACCCATTTTTTTACGTTTTTGTGGAAATACATTAGGGGAGAGAATAGATACATCACTACGTAAACGTTTACGGGGGTACGCACACAGAATTATAATAAGGTCACACAGAAATCACCGAAATCACAGAAATTTAAAGTGGAATCAGTGAGAGAGAATGGTAACTTGAACACGGATAGCCCGGATTGAACGGATGAAGACCTTGAATCTTGAAATCCTTAGGTAATCATCCGTGGAATCCGGTAAATCCGTGGTCGAATTATATTCACAACGGAATAAACAGAAAAAGAAACGGAAAACCAGAAATGGATACAAACTCCAACAGAAATTTTTTTAGACCAAGGACCCAAAGGACCAAAGGATTTAATGTTTAATGTATAAAGACCAAAGACCAAAGGACCAAAAGGATTTAATGTTTAATGTTTAATCTTTAATGTATAAAGCCCAAAGGACCAAAGGACCAAAGGATTTAATGTTTAATGTTTAATCTTTAATGTATAAAGACCACAATCAGGTATGCGTGTAAGATCTTACTAAATAAAAAAGTGTCGAAAATTTGGCGGTGTGACTATTTTTAGTTACTTTTGCACCGATGAATAAGAAAGAGAAATTAGTAAAGAGGTTCAAGACTCTTCCCAGAGATTTCACTTTTGAGGAAGTCGTAAGCCTTTTCCAAGTATATGGGTTTGAACTCACGAACAAGGGGGCTACTTCTGGTTCGCGTGTCAAGTTCTATAATGCGAAAGATGAGAATGCATACATCATGCACAAACCCCATCCGAGCAACATCATCAAAGGATATATTATGCGTGACATTTTGAATTTCCTGTTAAAGAATCATTATATAAAATAGGAGGAGAGATATGGGATATTTAAAGTATAAAGGCTACACAGGAAGTGTAGAGTATAGCGAGGAAGACAAGTGCCTTTTTGGTAAGGTACAAGGAATGTCTAAGGACAGTATTACCTACGAAGGTTCTACAGTAGAGGAGTTAACAGCCGACTTTGAGGGAGCTGTTGATGATTATCTTGCATTGTGCAAAGAGAAGGGCATAGAACCAAGGAAGCCTTATACAGGTGTTCTAAATGTGAGACTTACTCCTGAGATTCATAGTGGAGTAGCGATTGCAGCCCAGAACGCTGGCATTACCATTAATGCCTTTATCAAGAATGCTGTTGCTAAAGCATTGGGAATCGTTCTTTAGACAATAGTTTACACAGATCTTAACCATCTCACAGAAATACTTGAACACGGATAAAGAAATCTGGGATCAGTGGGATCCGGTAGATCCGTGGTCGAAACTCTTTGGATCGCCTGCGGCGAGACATCTAACAAAATCTGATTCAAAATTGAACAAAATGGTTAGGTTAAGGAAGCCTCACCGAAATCACATAATAGTCATTGAATCCTGAATTTCTTAGAAAAAAGCGAATTAGTCCGTTTTAGAATTGGAGGACGGTTTATCAGTAAAGAAACCTATGAAATGATCAAAATCACGAATAATCGTATCAAGGTGTTCGTTGTCCTTCTGTACAATGATAGCTACGTAATTGACCTGCCCTTCAGCTATGATGGATGAAACCTTAATAAAATACCTTTGATGATACTTATACTCGTTGAACCAACGAAGGAACAAGCGATCACGTAAAGATTGTCGGTTGTCGCCGGTTTCACACTGGTATAGTAAGATTCCTGAATTACACAGGAAGAACTCCTCGATAATACTGAAAATGGTTTCCCGCACCTTTTTGTCATTAGGTGAGGCTTTCATGTTTTCATTAAGAATGCTGAATTCTACAGCTCCTTCATGCCAGATGGTACTGTCATCAACGAAACAAATGCGAAACACGACATCATGGGATGACCTAAATCCGTAATTGTCCTTAGATACAAGCCAAACGGAATAGGGAGCGTGAAGGTTTAATCTGTTTAAATTGAGTGCTTTCATAGTGATCAGAATGATTAAGTGTTCTCTGCCCTTAACCGAGCAAGTTCTTGTTCGGTTTCCTCAATCCATTTACGCTTGCGCTCTATCATTTTCCGATAAGCGGCAAGCACCTCTTCTTTACTGTTATATTCAATTGCTTTATACATATTCATATGTGTTTGTGTGCAAAGATAGAAATAATTATCAAATTAACAAAATAAAAATACCAAAATAATTAATTTTGATGTTTCCAGATTGTCCTTGAATCCTGAATTAATCATCCGAGGGATCCGGTAAATCCGTGGTCGAAACTCTTTGGATCGCCTGTGGCTGATAATGATAGTTCCCAACGTGGGAATGTTTTGTTCCCAGCATGGGAACAAGTTGTTTGGTTGCAGTATTCTTTCACCCCGCCCCCCTTGCCAGGACCCCGCCCCTACGAGGGGTGGGGAGTCGAAAGAGCCACCGTGATAAAATATGCGATTTTTCAAAGACCTAACAGTTTCACGGGAAAATCCCCTATATAAAGGTGTTTCACGATTTTCAGACCTAACATAAACCTAACATAAACCTAACATCAGACCTAACATAAACCTAACATTGGGGGCCACCCCTTACCCCTCCATAAGGAGGGGAAATGGCGTTATAATGAGATTTCGAGATGTCGTGATATCGTAATAACGTAATATCGTGACAACGTAATAACGAAAAAGGAAGATGTTAGGTTTATGTTAGGTTTATGTTAGGTGTTATGTTAGGTCTTTAAGACCCTGTTTTGTTTCTAAGTTGCTCAAAATAAAGTAATTAGGTTTTTGTGATGTTAGGTCTTGAGAAAACATGTGGTTTTGCGTTCTAAAACCATAGGTTTTGGAGCCTGAAACCATAGGTATTGGAGCCTAAAACCATAGGTTTTGGAAACAGGCTTAAAAACAGAGCATAAAACTTCGGAATAATGTATAGAAAAATGTACTTTTCTTTGGTTTTTCGCTCACTTAATTGTATCTCTGGCTTCGCCGAAGATACTTTCGTTCGGAAAATCAAATAAAAACAAGGTTTTATTTGGTTTTTCGCTCACTTAATCGTATCTTTGCGAAATAATTCGCAACCAAACCAAACTGCTATATGAAAAGGTATTATTTATTACTGCTAAGCGTTATGGCGATTTTTTCTTGTAATGCCACGAAACCTGCTGAGACAGAGGGCGTGGACGTGTTCAAAACACCTACCGGGAAAGAGGTGGTGTTCCACTGTATTAAACATGGTAGCATTCGGATATGCTACGACGGGAAGGAGATAGAGATTGATCCTGTGACGAATATCCCGCCCGCTACCGACTATTCCACGATGCCGAAGGCTGACTATATCTTCGTGACACACGAGCATGGCGATCACTTTGATAAACAGGCGATTGCTGCGCTTACCAAGGAGGGTACGCAGATGATAACGAACGCGCGATGCGCGGAGATGCTGGGCTACGGGAAGGTGATGGCTAACGGCGATAAGATGGACGTGGCTGCGGATATTCATGTAGAGGCGGTGCCAGCGTATAACTATTCGGAAGGGCGTACGCAGTTCCATCCAAAGGGTCGTGACAATGGGTTCATTATCACCATCGACGGACTGCGTGTCTATATTGCAGGTGATACGGAGGATATTCCGGAGATGGCAGACATCAAGGATATCGACGTGGCGTTTCTGCCGTGTAACCAGCCTTATACCATGACGCCGGAACAGGTGGCTAACGCGGCTCGCATCATCAAGCCGAAGGTGCTGTTCCCGTATCACTACTCAACAACGGAGATTCAGAAGGTGGCTGACCTGCTGGAGGATAGTAGTACGGAGGTGAGGATAAGGAATTATCAGTGAAGCCTCACCCCCTAGCCCCCTCTCCAAGGGGCGAGGGGGAATCAAAGGCGCGAGATTGGATTCTCGTGGTGATTGGCGCAAAAGATTTTGTAAGATTTTGAATAGAATTTGTTGAATTTCTGCCCGCAACGCGGGCACCCTAACCTTTGATCGCCTTCGGCGAGAAATCTAGCAGAATTTGATTCAAATTGAACAAAATATAGATAAGGATTATATATAAAACCAAAACAATGAAAAGGAACATTAGAAAGAGTATTTTGATGGGGATGGCCGTGATGGCGGTAGCCCTGCTGACCGTGGCTTGTGGAAACAAGAGCGACGATGGTGTGAACAATTTCCGTATTAAGAGGGGTACAAACCTGAGTCATTGGCTGTCGCAGTCGGAGGCCAGAGGTGAGATGCGTCGCCTGCATATCCAGGAGGATGACTTTGAGCGACTGGAACAGCTGGGGTTCGACTTCGTGCGTATCCCTATCGACGAGGTGCAGTTCTGGGATGAGCAAGGGAACAAGCTACAGGAGGCTTGGGATCTGCTGACGAATGCGCTCGACTTGGCGCGGAAGCATAACCTGAGGGCGATCGTTGACCTGCATATCATCCGCTCGCATTACTTCAATGCCGTGAACGAGGGGGATAAGTCGGCTAACACGCTGTTCACTTCAGAGAAGGCGCAGCAGGATTTGATCAATCTGTGGTATCAGCTGTCGGATGTGCTCAAGGGATACAGTAGCGACTGGGTGGCCTACGAGTTCATGAACGAGCCGGTGGCCGAGGAGCATGAGCAGTGGAACCAGTTGGTGGCTAAGGTGCATAAGGCTCTGAGGGAACGGGAGCCGCAGCGCACACTCGTGGTGGGCTCGAACCGTTGGCAGGGATTTGAAACGATGAAATACCTGAAGGTGCCTGAGGGTGATAAGAACATCGTGCTGTCGTTCCACTACTATAACCCGATGATTCTGACACACTACGGTGCCTGGTGGACACCCATCGGACAGTATAAGGGTAAGGTGCACTACCCGGGTGTGCTGGTATCGAAAGAGGACTATGAGGCAGCTCCCGATTCACTCAAGCCGATTCTGGAGCCTTACACCAGGGAGGAGTATAACATCGACCGGATCAAGTCTGACTTCAAGGATGCTATCGCGGTGGCAAAGAAATACGGTCTGCAGCTGTTCTGCGGTGAGTGGGGTGTGTATGAGCCCGTTGACCGTGAGCTGGCTTATCAGTGGACAAAGGATATGCTCTCGGTGTTCGACGAGTATGATATCGCCTGGACCACTTGGTGTTATGATGCTGACTTCGGTTTCTGGGACCAGCAAAGGCATAGCTTCAAGGATAGGCCGTTGGTGGAACTACTGACAGGGAAGTAGGAGCCTCACCCCCTAACCCCCTCTCCAAAGGGCGAGGGGGAACTCCCCTCCAATCGTTGATTGGGGTGAGAGCCCATTAAAACGCAAAAAGCATCTCAATGAGATGCTTTTTGTGATCCGTTTGGGGCTCGAACCCAAGACCCCAACATTAAAAGTGTTGTGCTCTACCAGCTGAGCTAACGGATCTACCTATAGTGATTTCAAAGAAATCGGGTGCAAAGGTACGATGTTTTTTTGAAACACACAAATTTTCTGTGGTTTTTTTGAAGAACCTCACGCAGAGACGCAGAGTATCGCAGAGAAAAAAATAGAATAATCTCTGTGTCTCTGCGTGAGAACTATTGCACCTATCATCTATGGGAGAACAATCTCTCAACTTTCAACCCTCAAATCAGCACTATTCTCTTCCTTGAAATTCTCATCTGGAAGAGAAAGAGTGTCATTCTCCTCAGCAGGCACAACGGGTATTTCATCTTCCTCCTTCGTGACATACCGCTTATAGTAAGCGATGATGATGGTGGTGAGGGGAAGCGCAATGATCAGTCCGATGAACCCTAACAGGGCACCCCATACCGACAGCGAGAGCAGGAGGATTGCGGGGTTGAGGCCCATGGCCTTGCCCATGATCTTCGGGGTGATGATCATATCGATGATGATTTGCACAATGATGAAGATGGCCACAGCCGATGCCAGGATAATCCAGAAGTTCTGACCGGTATCGGCCGCTTTCAGCAGGGCCAGGAAGGCAGTGGGTATCAGAGCAAAGGTATGCAGATAGGGTACAAGATCCATGATGCCGATGAGGATTCCCAAGCCGATGGCCATGGGGAAGTCGATAATGGTGAACCCGATGCAGAACAGGATACCCATGCACAAAGCAACCAGTCCTTGACCGCGGATATATGAGTTCAGTGCCTTTTCCACATCGCCTGCCAGTGCGCTCCAGAAAGGACGGGCCTTCTGTGGGAAGATACGAATCCAGTTGTCGGTGAGATACTCATAGTCGAGCAGGATGAAGAACATATATAATAAGGTGATCATGGAACCCACGATGCTGATGATAATGTTTGCGGTATGGCCCACCACGTTGAACAGCTGCGGCACGGCAGCTTTGAGTGCCTCGGTCATATCCGAACTCTTCAACACCTTCTCGATTTGTTCACGGTGCTCGGTAATCCATTCCTTGATGAGCTGGGAGAGGTCGCTCGTGTTGGTCTGCTGCTGCACATACTGCGTGATGAGCTGACTGAGTTTACCGATCTGAGCAATCATGGGAGGGATGATCAGGTAGATGATCAGGGCTGCCACGGCAATCACGACGATCATGGTGACGATGATGCTCAGGGCGCGTGTGGGCACATGGCATTTCTCCTGCACGAACTTCACGATGGGGTAGAGGAGGTAGGCCAGGAGCCACGCTACGAAGAAGGGCAGCAGAACTTTACTGAGGTAGTTCACGGCGAACAGTACACCGAGTACCAGCAGGGCAATGCCTGCCCAGCGTATGAATCGGTCGAATGTGATTTCTTTATGCATTGCTTATATAATGCTTTAGTCGCCTACGGCGAGAAATTGTACAAATCGAATCCAAATTTCACAAATCTCTTGTTTAATTTTGTTCAAAATTTGAATAATTTCCACGCGAAGCGTGTTAATATCACTAGATTAATAGCGGCCACGAACGATCAACTATCATCGCGCAATGCGCGCTGATAGCACTCGCGGCACAGGGGTTCGTATTCTTGGGTTTCGCCCAGCAGTACGCGCTTGTCGTTCTGGACCAGTCGGTGACTGACGTATGCCAGGGCACCACATTTCACACAGATGGCGTGCACCTTGGTTACCTCGTCGGCAATGGCGCATAATCCAGGCATCGGACCGAAGGGCACTCCTTTGTAGTCCATGTCGAGTCCTGCCACAATGACACGCACCCCGCGGTTTGCCAGCTGGTTGCACACATCCACCAGTCCGTCGTCCAGAAACTGCGCCTCGTCGATACCGATGACATCATTATCGCCTGCCAGCAGCAGGATGCTCGATGAGGCACTGATGGGCGTGCTGGGGATGCTGTTCTGATCGTGGCTCACCACATCGTTGTCGCTATAGCGAGTGTCGATAGCGGGCTTGAAGATCTCCACCTGTTGTTTGGCGAACTTCGCCCGTTTCAGACGGCGGATCAGTTCCTCGGTCTTCCCTGAGAACATGGAGCCGCAGATTACCTCGATGCGACCCTGTTGACGCTTTTCACCTGTGAATGCTGTTGTCATCATGGGGACAAAGATACGATTAAGTGAGGGAAATACAAAATAAATAGCGATTTATTTTTATTTCCGAGTGGAAGTATCTTCGACGAAGTCAAAGATACAACAATAATTTATAATTATGTTTAAATTCTTACATAAATCATCGTTCTTGGTGCTGATTTCTCAATATTTTTGTAATTTTGCCGACTGAATGGGCATGTTATATGTGGTTCCCACCCCTGTGGGCAATATGGAGGATATGACCTTCAGGGCCATCAGGATCCTGAAAGAGGCCGATCTGATTCTGGCGGAAGATACCCGTACATCGGGGATTCTGCTGAAGCACTATGAGATCAAGAACCAGCTGATGTCGCATCATAAGTTCAACGAGCATGGTACGACGGCCGGAATCGTAGAGCGCTTGAAGGCAGGAGCCACTATTGCACTGATCAGCGATGCCGGTACACCGGGAATCAGCGACCCAGGTTTCTACTTGGTTCGTGAGGCGGTGGCCGCAGGACAGGAGGTGCAATGCCTGCCAGGTGCCACGGCTTTCGTGCCCGCACTGGTGGCCAGCGGATTGCCCGACGACCGTTTCTGCTTCGAGGGTTTCCTGCCGCAGAAGAAAGGTCGTAAGACACGTCTGGAGAATCTACGCGATGAGGAGCGTACGATGGTGTTCTATGAATCGCCCTACAGGGTGGTGAAGACGCTGAAGCAGTTTGCCGAGGTGTTCGGTGAGGACCGAAAGGTGTGCTGCTGTCGCGAAATCAGTAAGGTACACGAGGAGTGTGTGCGTGGTACGATGACCGAGGTGATCGCCCATTTCACCGAGAAGGAGCCGAAAGGCGAGTTCGTAATTGTGGTAGCAGGAAAAGTCGAGGAAGGACGAAGGAGGAATGAGGAACGAGAATAAATAACGTTTTAAACAAATAGAATATGAAGAAAATGTTGGTTGCAGCGCTTGGCCTGATGGCTATCGTTGCTTGTACAAATGACAAGCCGGCTCCGATTTTGCCGGACGGCGGTCAGAACGATTCCCTTCAGCGCATTATTGAGCAGAAGGACAATGAGATTAACGACATGATGGGTACGCTGAATGAGATCCAGGAAGGTTTCCGCGAGATCAATGAGGCCGAGAACCGTGTCAATGTGGTGAAAGATGGTGAGCGCGCTAACAAAGCACAGCAGATCCGCGAGAACATCCAGTTCATCTCACAGCGCATGGCTCAGAACCGTGAGCTGATCAAGAAACTGCAGCAGCAGATGCGTGAGAGCTCTATGAAGGGTGATGAGTTCCAGAAGACTATCATCAACCTGACCAAGCAGCTGGAGCAGAGCAACGAGACATTGCAGCAGTTGCGTGCAGAGTTGGATGCTAAGGATATCCATATCTCTGAGCTCGATGAGACCATCGCTAATCAGAACACTTCCATTAACAATCTGAAGAACGAGAGCGAGCAGAAGACAGAGACCATCAATACGCAGGACAAGCAGCTGAATACCGCTTGGTTCGTGTTCGGTACGAAGAGCGAACTGAAGGAGCAGGGCATCTTGAAGGATGGTAAGGTGCTGCAGGGTAACTTCAACAAGAACTACTTCACGAAGATCGATATCCGTGTTGACAAGGAGATCAAACTGTACTCTAAGTCGGCTAAACTGCTGACCATGCACCCCTCAAGCAGCTATACGCTGACACAGGATGCTAACAAGCAGTATATCCTGAAGATCAACAACCCGCAGCTCTTCTGGAGCACCAGCAAGTATCTGGTGGTACTGGTTAAATAAATTGATAATTGAAAATTGAAAATTGATAATTAAATAAGGGTGCGCCAAGGGTATCAAATCTTTGGCGCACTTTTTTATCTCTTTTTCTGAAAGAATTCCTGCATCAGTTTCCGACAGTCATCTTCCAACACACCACTTAGCACCGTGGCCTTGGGATGCAGGGCTAGCGGAGCATACTGGTGATACCCCCTCTTCTCATCCTCGCAACCATAGACAATACGACGGATCTGTGCCCAGCCGATAGCGCCGGCGCACATCACGCAAGGCTCCACGGTGACATACAAGGTGCAGTCGGTAAGGTATTTCCCACCAAGGGCATTGGCGGCAGCAGTAATAACCTGCATCTCTGCATGGGCAGTAACATCGGTGAGGGTTTCCGTGAGGTTATGACCACGGGCAATGATGCGGTCCTTGCACACCACGACAGCTCCCACGGGAATCTCACCCTCGTCAAACGCCTTACGTGCCTCGTCGAGTGCCCGCTGCATAAAGAACTCGTCTTTCTTTTGTTGTTCTTCTGTCTTTGTCATTCCATTCTGTTTTGTCTGCAAAAATACACTTTTTTCTCTAAAAAATCAAATGATGCTTGGAGAAGAGAAAAAAAAAGCGTACCTTTGACTCCGACGAAGTGATGATAAAGTCTGCAAAGATATGGTTAAGACCATTCGTATCAAAGAGACGGATTCTACCAACAACTGGCTGAAGAGTTATCAGTCGGAGGCGGGTGAAGATATGACAGTCGTGACAACCGACTATCAGTCGGCTGGTCGTGGCTGTGGTTCCAACCAGTGGGAGAGCGAGGCAGGAAAGAACCTCATGTTCAGCATCCTTCTCCACCCGAAGGTGTCAGCCAAAGATCAGTTCATCCTCTCTATGGCCAATGCCCTTGCACTGAAAGATGTGCTTGACAGTTATACCGACGGTATCAAGATCAAGTGGCCGAACGATATCTATTGGAACGACAAGAAGATTAGCGGTACGCTGATAGAGACCTCACTGCAAGGAGCAGAGATCAAGGACTTCATCATCGGTACGGGTATCAACGTGAACCAGCAGGAGTTCCATAGCGATGCGCCGAATCCGGTGTCGCTGCTACAGATTATCGGTTGTGAAACCAACCGGGAGGAGATGCTGGAGAAGATCGTGGCTCGGTGGGAGTATTATTATAATAAGGTGGAGACAGGCGACTGGCATTCCATTCGGTCGAAATACCGTTCGGCACTGTATCGCCGTGGAGAGGTACACGACTACCGTTATCCCGACGGAACCATGGAGCGAATGACTTTGGTGGATGTAACCGATGACGGTCATCTATTGCTGCTCTGCGGACGGGAACTGCTCAGCTTCGCCTTTAAGGAAATTCAGTTTTGTCTTTAATCGAGGAAGGACGAAGGAGGAGGGAGGAAGGAGATGTGAGATTCAAATTAATAATAAAATAAATATGGCAAGATTTAAAAGGATATTGTTGAAACTCAGTGGCGAGAGTCTCGCTGCTGGTGGTAAGACGGGTATCGACCCGCAACGTTTGTCTGAGTATGCTCAGCAAATCAAAGAGGTGCACGAGATGGGTGTACAGATTGGTATTGTGATTGGCGGTGGTAATATCTTCCGCGGATTAGCAGGTGCCCAGAAAGGATTCGACCGTGTGAAAGGCGACCAGATGGGTATGATGGCTACGGTGATTAACTCGTTGGCACTGAGCAGTGCCCTGGATGCAGCAGGCGTGAAGAACAAGGTACTCACGGCTATCCGCATGGAGCCTGTGGGAGAGTTCTACAGTAAGTGGAAGGCCATCGACGCTATGAACGACGGCTATGTATGTATCTTCTCGGCAGGAACGGGTTCTCCTTATTTCACCACCGATACAGGTTCATCACTGCGCGGTGTGGAGATCGAGGCCGATGTGATGTTGAAGGGAACACGTGTGGATGGTATCTATACGGCTGACCCCGAAAAGGATCCTACTGCCACGAAGTTCACCGATATCACCTACGAGGAAGTGCTGGCAAGGAACCTGAAGGTAATGGACCTCTCGGCTGTCGTGATGTGTAACGACAACCATCTGCCCATCTATGTCTTTAACATGGATGTGGTGGGTAACTTAAAGAAGGTAATGGATGGAGAGGAGATAGGAACGCTGGTACACAGCTAATCCTCCTCGTATTCCACATATTCCCCCTCGTCATCCGCAATGATCTTGCGGTTGGCGGTTTGCGGATCACGCGTGTCGGTAATCACTTGACCGTCACGCGTGGTTTTGTTGTTAAACGGACTCTGTTGTTCCTTCTTTCCCGTGAACTGCTTACGTATACGGTTTATAACTCCGACCACACCCAGTAGGAGAAAGACGAAGAGAAAGAGTCCTGCCAGCAGGATGATGAGTAGGAACTTAATGATAAACATGGTTGCTGGAGAGGGATGGGTTACGACTTACGTGCAGTGAAGGCCGAAAGGAAGATATACCAGGCGATGACCAAGGCGATACCTTTCACACGGAACAGCAGCAGAAGGATGGCTGAGGTGATGAGGAACAGATATCTTACCTTATTTCCCTTCCATCCCCATTGCTTGAACTTCAAGGCAAACATCGGGATCTCGCTGACCAGCAGATAGCAGCTGATCAATACCATGACCAGCAGAGCTGGCATGTAAGCAGGAGATGACTCCAGCATATGACCCGCACCGACGAGCAGCGAACCCCAGAACAAAGCGTTGGCAGGGGTGGGCAGACCGATGAAAGAGGTGGTCTGGCGCTCATCGAGATTGAATTTGGCCAGTCGTAAGGCAGAAAAGGCTGCCATGACGAAGGCGATATAAGGCAGGTACGGACGCAATGACTCCAGCATGGCGGGGTAGTTCATGATGGTGAGCTCATGATAAACCATGGCAGCAGGGGCTACACCGAAGGTAACATCGTCAGCCAGTGAATCCAGTTCCTTACCGATAGATGACGAGACATGCAGCAGACGGGCTGTCATGCCGTCGAAGAAATCAAAGAGTGCACCTATGACAATCCATAGCAGAGCCATGGGAAGGTTGCCATAGAGAGCGAATGTCACGGCAATGCATCCTGAAATCAGGTTGCAGCAGGTAATCATATTAGGAATATGTTTTTTCATACTTTGAACTTTGAACTTTGAGCTTTGAACTTTAAGTTCTATCCATCAATCCTTTAATTTGGCAATCACGGTCTGATCGCCTGTGGTGCTCTGTCCCATCTTCACGCACACCTCAGTACCCAGCGGCAGATAAACATCCACGCGGGAACCGAACTTGATGAAACCCAGGTGCTCATCGATATAGCAGTCCTCACCATCCTTGGCATAGGTAACGATACGGCGTGCCACGGCACCGGCAATCTGTCGGCAGAGGATTTCACGACCGTCATCCGTCTCCAGCATGATGTCGGCATGCTCATTCTCTTCACTCGCCTTGGGCAGCCAAGCCTTGTGGTAGTTACCGTTCTGGTGATGAACAAACTTCACCCTTCCATCAACAGGGAACCAGTTGGCGTGTACGTTGAATAAACTCATGAAGATACTGATCATCAATCGCTTGTCGTGGAAATACTCATCTTCCACCACTTCCTCGATAACCACTACACGACCATCAGCCGGGGCTACCACAATATTCTCGGTTTCGCCCGGGTAATAGCGGATGGGGCAGCGGAAGAAATTCACGAGGACTAAATAGGCTGCAACAGCAAGACAGGCAAAAGCCTTGAAGAAGAAACTGTTGCCTCCGACATGCCATAATAGCGCACCTACAGCCACTAAGCCGATGCCTACATAAAGCAACGTATTAGTGCCTTCGCGATGCAGTCTGATATTCTTGATTCTCTTGATTCTTTTTATTTTCTCACCCATAGTAGTCTGTGGTGCCTCTAACCGTGTGCAAAGGTAATAATTTTTTTTCATTCAGACAATAATAATACCGTTTAGATTTTTTGTTCACGATTATTTTCATTATCTTTGGCTTCGCCGAAGGTACTTTCTCTCGACAATAAAAATAAACTCATATTTATTTTGTATTGTGCTCGCTTATGCGTATCTTTGTAGCTCAAAATAAGGAAAGGGAAATGGAAGATTTCGTACATCTGCACGTACATACCTATTATTCAATACTTGATGGACAATCGAGCATCAATCGTCTTGTGGACAAGGCGGTGGCCAACGGCATGCGTGGCATGGCCATTACCGATCATGGTGATATGTTCGGTATCAAGGAGTTCTTCGACTATTGTAATAAGGTGAACGGTAAACGAAAGGAAGAAGGGAAGGAGCCGTTCAAGCCCATCTTCGGCTGTGAGATGTACGTAGCCAAGAACGGAGATAAGTCGCGCCGTACTGACAAGTCGGACATCGGTGGCTATCACCTCATCGTACTCGCCAAGAACTACAAGGGTTACAAGAACCTGATCAAGCTGGTGAGCAGGTCGTGGGTGGATGGCTTCTATATGCGACCGCGAACCGACCGTGCTGATCTGGAGCAGTTCCATGAAGGACTGATTGTTTGCTCCGCTTGTATAGCCGGTGAGGTGCCCGCCAAGATCCTGAATGGAGATATCGCAGGAGCCCGTGAGGCCATTGAGTGGCACCAGCGGGTATTCGGTGATGACTACTATCTGGAGCTTCAGCGCCATGAGGTAAAGGACCCGCATATCAGGGCGAACCGTGAAACATTCCCTATGCAGCAGAAAGCCAACAGAGTTCTGATAGAGCTGGCTCGTGAATATGGCATCAAGCTGGTATGCACCAATGATGCGCATTTCGTGGATGAGGAAAATGCTGAGGCTCATGATCATCTGCTGTGCCTGTCAACAGGTAAGGATCTTGACGACCCTACCCGTATGCTTTACTCCAAGCAGGAGTGGTTCAAGACCAAGGAAGAGATGTGGGAGGTGTTCCAGGATGTGCCAGAGGCGATGGCCAATACCGTGGAGATTCTCGACAAGGTGGAGATGTACAACATCGACCATGCGCCGATCATGCCGTTCTTCCCCATTCCAGAGGAGTTCGGTACGGAAGAGGAATACCGGAAAAGAATCACTCCCGAGGAGCTGTTTAAGGAGTTTACCAGTGATGAGAATGGGGAGAACCCGTTGTCAAAAGAGGAGGGGGAGAAGAAAATCAAGAAACTGGGTGGTATCGACAAGCTATACCGTATTAAGTTCGAAGCCGACTATCTGGCGAAGCTGGCCTACGACGGCGCAAAGGTACGTTATGGAGAGCTGTCGAATGAGGTGGACGACCGTATCCGCTTTGAGCTGCATATCATGAAGACCATGGGTTTCCCCGGCTACTTCCTTATCGTGCAGGACTTCATCAACTCTGCCCAGAAAGAACTGGGTGTGATGGTGGGTCCCGGTCGTGGTTCTGCCGCTGGTAGTGTGGTGGCCTATTGTCTGGGTATCACGAAGATCGACCCGATCAAGTACGACCTGCTGTTCGAGCGTTTCCTGAATCCTGACCGTATCTCACTCCCTGATATCGATACCGACTTCGACGATGATGGTCGAGGTAGGGTACTGGAATGGGTGGAGGATAAATATGGGCACGACAAGTGCGCACATATCATCACCTATGGTACGATGGCCACCAAGAACTCCATCAAGGATGTGGCGCGTGTGGAGAAAGTACCGCTGGATGTGGTGAACCATCTGTGTAAGCAGATTCCTGACCGTTTGCCCGATGGTCTGAAGATGAATCTCCCCAATGCGATCAAGTGCGTACCCGAGCTCCGCGATGCCGAGGTGTCTGACGATGAACGGCTGCGCAATACCATTATGTATGCCAAGATGCTGGAGGGTACTGTGCGCGGTACGGGTATCCATGCCTGCGGTTTCATCATCTGTCGTGACCCCATCAGCGACTGGGTGCCGGTATCGGTGGCAGAGGATAAAACGGATCTGGGACATAAGCTGCGGTGTACGCAATACGACGGACATGTCATTGAGTCGACCGGACTGATCAAGATGGACTTCCTCGGACTGAAGACGCTCTCGATTCTCAAGACTGCCGTGGAGAATGTCAGACTGTCAACAGGAGATGTGATCGACCTGGATACCATTCCTATTGATGACGACCTGACATACGAGCTGTACAGACAGGGACGTACAGTGGGTACATTCCAGTTTGAATCGGCTGGTATGCAGAAATACCTGAGGGAACTGCAGCCGACGGTCTTTGAAGACCTGATCGCTATGAATGCCCTCTATCGTCCAGGACCGATGGACTATATTCCCGACTTCATTGCACGAAAGAAGGATCCTTCGAAAATCAAGTACGATATCCCGTGCATGGAGAAATACCTCAAAGATACGTACGGCATCACGGTGTATCAGGAGCAGGTGATGCTTCTCTCCCGACAACTGGCAAACTTCACTCGCGGACAGTCTGACTCTCTGCGTAAGGCCATGGGAAAGAAGAAGATCGCTGAGATGGAGAAGCTGGAGGTGCTGTTCTACGAGGGAGGACAGAAGAACGGACATGATAAGGCGGTGCTGAACAAGATCTGGGAGGACTGGAAGAAGTTCGCGTCGTATGCTTTCAATAAGAGTCATGCTACCTGCTACTCCTGGGTGGCCTATCAGACGGCTTACCTGAAAGCCCATTACCCCGCTGAGTATATGGCGGCAGTAATGAGTAGGAACCTGGAGAATATCACGGAAGTGACGAAGCTCATGGATGAGTGCCGGGCCATGGGTATCCGCACCCTCGGACCTGATGTCAACGAGAGTCGTCTGGAATTCAGTGTGAACAGTCATGGTGAAATCCGTTTCGGACTGGCTGCCATCAAGGGCATGGGTGTTTCAGCTGCCAACGCCATTATCGATGAGCGTGAGAAGAACGGTCCGTACAAGTCGATCTATGATGTGTATCAACGGGTGAGCTTCTCCAACTGCAACAGGAAATGCTTCGAGAGTATGGCCCTGAGTGGCGGCTTCGACAGCTTCGGACTGAAACGTGAGCAGTATTTTGCCACGAACAGCAAAGGGGATGTGTTCCTCGACTCCCTCTTCCGCTATGGCTCAGCCTATCAGAGTGAGCAGCAGATGAACCAGAACTCACTGTTTGGGGGGATGGATGCCGTGGAACTGGCTACACCGCCTGCCCCTGCGGCAGAGCAGTGGAGTACCATTGAACGCCTGAACAGGGAACGTGAGCTGGTGGGTATCTACATCTCTGCCCATCCGCTGGATGAGTTCTCGGTGGTACTGAACGGTTTGTGTAACACGCATTGTGATGAACTCGACGACAAGGCTGAATTGTCGAAGAAGGAAGAGATTCTCGTGGGAGGTATTGTCACTGGTGTGAAAGAACGCTACGGTAAGAATGGGAAGAAATTCGGCATCGTTACCATCGAGGATTTCGAGAGCAGCGGTGAGCTGGCGGTCTTCGGAGAAGAGTGGGGGCGCTGGCAGGGAATGCTGACAGAAGGCTGTACCATCTTCATTAAGGCGAAGTGTACACCAGGAAAGTTCAACAGCAACTACTACAATTTCCAGATCAGTGATATACAGTATCTGCAGACCGTGAAGGAACAGAGAATAGAGAAGATTACGATCACTATCGACTCTGATTCCTTGGATGACACACTCGTGACCGACCTGGCCACGTTGATTGAAGACAGTCCGGGGAATACGCAGCTCTATATCCAGATTCTCGATACGGAAACCAAAAGACCAATCACCTTGCGCAGTAGGAACCGTTCGATCAATATCCAACGTGACTTGATTAACTTCATCCATTCAAACGAAGGGATGAGCTACAAAATCAATTAGTAGGTGGGAATGGTCTGTCGGGCAGTGGCATGGTTTTTGTTAGTAAACTCATTATTAACCAAATAAACTTATAAACAATGGAAGTTACAATTACTACCGAGAACTTAGAGACTTTGAAAAACGGTGATCTGCCGTTAGTAGTCGATTTCTGGGCAACATGGTGCGGTCCTTGCCGCATGATTGGTCCTATCATCGCTGAACTGGCCAAGGAGTACGATGGACGTATCGTCGTTGGCAAGTGCGATGTGGAAGAGAATGATGATATCGCCATGGAGTTCGGTATCCGCAATATCCCCACCATCCTGTTCTTCAAGAACGGTGAGGTAGTGGATAAGATGGTTGGAGCCGCCGCCAAGGCTAAGATTCAGGAGAAGTTCGAAGCGTTACTGTAAGACGATAGACGTACGGTAACAGTTAAGGATTAGAAACGGACGATGCGTGAACCATTGTCCGTTTCTTCTATTTCTACCCTTATGGCATCCTCAGGCAGAAGTTCCTCGATAAGCTCTGGCCACTCAATGAAGCAGAGGTTCCCGCTGTCGATGTAATCGTCGAAGCCAATGTCGTAGGCTTCTTCCAACCGTTTGATGCGGTAGAAGTCGAAGTGATAGATACATTGAACTTTGAACTTTGAACTTTGAACTTTATCAATGCTATATTCGTTGACGATGGCGAAGGTGGGGGAGGTAACTTCATCTTCCACACCTAATTCCTGACAGACCGCCTTGATGAATGTCGTCTTACCGGCTCCCATCTTTCCATAGAAGGCATAGACAGAGCTGTCGGGCATATTCTGTATAAATGCACGTGCCGCTTCGCGGATGTGCTGTGGGTCTTGTATGATGATTTCCATTCTTATACTTTGAACTTTGAACTTTGAACTTTGAACTTTATGATTACCGTTGACTACTTCCTTCCTTTCATCATGACAACGGGGATAATCATCTCTTCCATGGAGATGCCGCCGTGCTGGAAGGTGTCTTTGTAATAGCTTACGTAATAATTATAGTTGTTCGGATAGGCAAAGAAGGTATTGCCTGTGGCGAACACATAGCTGGTTGACAGGTTTGGAGCGGGCAGGAAGGCCTGCTGCGGATCCTTGATGACGAACACCTCCTTGGGATTGTAGTTCAGGTTCTTCCCTAACTTGTAGCGTAGGTTCGTATTCGTGTTACGGTCGCCGATAATCTTCACGGGCTTGTCGGCACGAATGCTACCATGATCAGTAGTGATGATGACAGTATAATCGTCTTGAGCCAGTTGCTTGAAGAGGTCGGCCAACACACTATGTCGGAACCAGCTGAGTGTGATGCTGCGGAACGCGCTTTCGTTGTTGGCCAGCTCACGCACCATCTTCGATTCGGTGCGGGCATGACTGAGCATGTCGATGAAGTTCACAACAAGTACGTTCAGGTCGTTGACATGCAGGTTATTGAACTGCTGCAGGAATCGGTCGCCAGCAACGGAATCATTGATCTTGTGGTACGAGAACGAGTTCTTCCGACGGTAACGGTCGAGCTGTGTCTGAATGAGCGGACCTTCATTGAGGTTCTTCCCCTCTTCTTCATCCTCATCCACCCATAAGTCGGGAAAGAGTTCGGCAATCTTGTTGGGCATCAGTCCGCTGAAAATGGCGTTACGGGCATATTGCGTAGCAGTAGGCAAGATGCTCATATACAGATGTTCCTCGATGTCGAACTGGTCGCCAATCTCTTGTGAGAGGATGCGCCACTGGTCGTAACGGAAGTTATCAATGACAATCAGGAACACCTTCTCTCCCTTATCAAGGCGAGGGAAGATATAGGTCTTGAAGAGATCGGGCGAGATGATAGGAGCCTGAGAGGTCTGCTGTTTCCCTCTGTTCTCCATCCATTCCATGTAGTTCTTCTTGACGAACTTCGTGAAGCCGTTGTTTGCTTCTTCCTTCTGCATGCGAAGCATCTCGGTCATACTACTGTCGGTACTGCTCAGTTCCAGTTCCCAGCGCACGAGTTTCTTGTAAATCTCTGTCCAGTCGTTCCATGAGTTGCAGTTGTCAATCTGCATGGAGATATCCATGAAGCTCTGCTGATAGCCACTTTGGGTAATCTCGGTCTCGATCTCTTTGCGATGGATATTCTTCTTCAGTGTAAGAAGAATCTGGTTGGGATTCACGGGCTTGATGAGGTAGTCGGCAATCTTCGATCCGATGGCCTGGTCCATGATGTTCTCCTCCTCGCTTTTGGTGACCATCACCACAGGTGTAGCAGGCTGGATTTCCTTGATGACCTGCAGCGTTTGGAGTCCGCTGATACCAGGCATCATCTCATCCAGCAGGATCAGATCAAATGTCTTTTGCCGACACAGATCGATGGCATCTGTGCCGTTACTGACCGTCAACACCTCGTAGCCTTTCTTCTCCAGGAAGAAGATATGTGCTTTCAGGAGCTCAATCTCATCATCAACCCATAATAGTAATCCGTTCGTCATATCGCGTTCTTTGAAGGTTGTTCATTTAGAATCCATCCAACTCGTAATACTCGTCCTCGATATCAATCACGGTCCCGCTTGGAGTGGGAGTTTCGGTAGGATCATCAGTAATCTCGAAGACGGGTTCATCGGTGGGCGTTGTGGGCTTAGTGGGCTCACTGGGCTCATTGGGGATTTCTATGATATCATTAGGAATCTCCGTGTTGTTGCTAGGAACCTCTATGATGTCACCAGGAATTTCTATACCGGTTTCGGGTTGAACGGGTTCCTCAACAGGAATCTCTATACCCACTTCGGGTTGTGGTGGTTCCTCAATAGTAGTTACGGGTTCCTCCACTGTTGTTACAGGTTCTTCTGCAGGCGTTACTACTTCTTCGGGTTCTTCAACTACTACAGGAGGTTGCTGTGGGGCAGGAACGGGTCGAACGGGTTCCTCTGCGGGAATCTCATTCTTTTCTGCCGGTGTCCTGTTCTCCTCCGCTGGAATCTCATTGCTTTCGCTTGGAATCTCCAGTTCTGTAGATGGGGTGGGTTCGATACCTAAGTCAATCAAGGTGTTATTATCCAATACGCCACCATTAAGAATCTCTTCCTGTTCCTGCGTGGCAGAAGAGGCCGGTTCCGGTTCGACTGGCAGATCAGCCGGTTCCGTGAGTAGTTGTACTGTACTGATCTTCAGCGGTACGAAATGCTCTTCGTAGAACTCATCGTAGTCGTTATAGCTATAGTGTGTACCGAGCAGCTCAAGGTTCGGCTCACTGATAAGAATCATGCGCGCCTTCCTGAGCAGTCGTGTTACCGCCTCGTTTTTATACAGCTGACGAGCATATTGCCATGCCTCGTCATAGTTCAGGAACCCGCTGATCCGCATCCTGTGCAGTCCGTCAATATCTTCCACTTCAATATCGAAGTTACGCACCATGAAACTGGTGAAGTTAAAGCGGGCCATCTCATAGAGCAGCTGGTTCTCGTTGACGGAATCAGGCTCGTAGGCCATCATGAAGACAAAGCGGTCGTTGCGCTCCGCTGTGAATACCCTTGCAGCGATAGAGTCGCTGTCTTGCAGCACCTCCGACCGTCTGGTCCACACATCACCCATATCGAACTTCCCTCCATGCAGTCGTCTGCCCGCATTGACACCATTGATGATCATACCTGCCAAGGCACTCACGTCGCTCTGCGGGTAATCTTTTACCACCGTCTGCATATCCTCCACGCAGCCCTTGCCATCACCATCATTCAGCTTCGCCAGTCCACCGATAAAGATGAACTTATCCCGATGGTCTCCAATGGGGAACCGTTGGGCAGAGAGGATGGTATTCGTTTTCACCTCCGTCAGTCGTCCCGCCTTGAAGGCCGCATAGGTAGCGGCATAGAGTGAGTCTTCGATATGTGCTCCGAAGCGGGCGTTCTCCTCGAAGTACGGATCATTGAGTAAGGTGGTCCACTGACTCTCCGGATAGTGTTCTTTCAGTTGGTCGAGATAGCTGTCGGCTATCTGCGGTTGCAACTTCCGCTGATAGAGCAGCCATAGGTGATAGAACACATCATCCATGTGCTCAAAATCAGGATACTGATCAGTCAGCCGGCGCAGCTGTTTTTCACTCAAATGCAGGTTATCGAGCTTATCCTTGAAGATGACACCGCTATGATAGAGGGCATCCTTGATGATCATGTTACTCTCTTCCACCTGCTCTTCGGTGAAAGGAATCTGCGCCAGGTAATACTCCCGTTTATGCGGATCGTTCTGTACACTGTCAGTCGCCTGTGCTAAGGAGTCGGCTACCAGTTCTGCCGCTTCTAATGAATCCCGCTGTTCGTCAGTTAGGTTGGCAAGATCCGCAGGACCCGCCACAACGGTTTTGTTTACACGTTGCCAGTCATCTACGTTCTCACGCTTTCCCCATGTTCTCTGGAAGTTACTCTTACCCTGGTTCACGGCCGTAGGATTATAGAAATACCAGACACTGTTTCCTTGTTGTTGCTGCTGAGGCTGTCGGGCAGGTGTAGGACCGTCGTTGGGGATGATATCATCAAAGTTCTCACCTCCTTGTTCATGTTTTCTCGCCTCCTCTTCAGCTTGTCGGTTACGTTCTTCCTTTTCCTTCTTCTTCAGTGCTTCAATCACGCGGTCGATGGCCGCATTACGGTCATCTTCACTCATCTTGGCCAGCGCCTGCAGCGAGTCTTGCAGATGGATGGCCTCGGTATGTGGTACCAGTTCGTCGAGGACCTTCGAACGATTAGACAGCTGCTCATAGTCATCACGATCCTTATCAAGCAGACCGATAGCCTCGCCATAGCAACGACGTGCATCACTAAAGTTCTCACGTGCCCAGTAAAGGTCGCCTAAGTGCAGCAGCAGTACACCTTTCTCGATACCTGCGCGAGTGGCTTTCTCATTACCCTTCTCGTAGGCCTCGATGGCTTTCAGCGTATCGCGTTTCGACAGATAGATATTACCGATAGCATAATAAACCTGGTCGAGATAGTCCTTGTTCTTGTCAGATGCCGCCATACGCTTCAGTCTGCTGATCATCTGTTTGTCCTTTGTACCTGCCATCACCTCGGTCATGGCAATGCGTGCATTGAATTCCAGTTCGTAGGGAGGACTCTGACGGATGACGTGGCGGAAAGCCTGATAGGCGTTGTCGCGATGACCCAGTGCCGCTTCTATCTGACCTAACAGATACCACTCGCGTGCTTTCTGCTTCTTCCGCATCTCATGTTTGATGACCTTTTTCAGATAGGGAATCGCCTCCTCGTAACGTCCTGTATGGATATAGTAGTCGGCAAAGGTATAGTCCCATTCCTTCACGGCCCGCCAGTCGAGCGTGTCACGTTTCATCTTATTGATCACGTCCTCAGCATCGTAGATCCAGTCCTGCTCGATATAGCACTTAGCCAGCCAAGCCCGGGCTTTTCCGTAGATTGCAGGCTGCGTCTGGTACAGTCTGCTCATATAGGCAAACGTGGAAGCCGCCTCATCGAAGGCACCTTGATGGAACTGCGATCTTCCCATGAGCATCCATGCTTTCCACAGGAAGGGGTTGTATTCGCTACGGTTGAGCCATTCGATGTCGCGTTCGGTCTTCTTTCGGTTCTTGGTCCATTCGGGTCGCCGTGTAATACTGTGGCGCTTGATGGCTTTCTGACTCTTCTCGATGGCTTTGTTGAAGTTGCCCTTACCGATTTCCTTGCTGTTCTTGTTGCTCACAGGGTAGAGGGGGATCATCTCCGTGAAATTGTCACGATGACCATTCTCCTTTTCCAAGGAAGCATCGATATAGGCTTGCGAACCATTAAAGTAGGTGTTGTATTTAGCGTTGAAGGAATGCCACCAACGCGACTGCGCCGTGTTCTTATCGTTGGAGCAGGAGGCAAGAAGCAGGAGGCAAGAAGCAAGAAGCAAGAGAAAGGAGATATGACGATCATGCGAAGCCCGCTGCAGCGTGCCCCGAACGTTTTCGTTAAGCCACATATCCTTATATTTCATTCCCTACCTTTAATCTTCTATTGTATTCTCACTCCACAATCCTCACTCCACACTCCTCGAAACAAGCTCTTCACTCAGCATGATTGTCTCATCTTTTATTTGGTTAGGCAATTCAATACCTCTGAGTACCAGACTGCGGATCCAGTCCTTCACTTCTTCCTGACGCATGGAATAGAGAATCTCGCGGAACTGCTCTGCCTCCTCGTCTGAGTAGTCGTCTGCCGTTCTGCCTTTGAACGCATCCAACTCCTCGTCATCGAAATACTCGATGTCGCGGATAGCAGCTTCCATCATGCATTCCTGTTCGCATTTCTCGTTGTCGCCGTTGCATGTGGAACAATCGTTCCCATATATCACAACGTCTCCGCCCCCTTCTTTATTGTGTGAGAGTAGGGCTATGATGGCGGAAAAAACGCCCAGAGCCACTAATGCGAGCAGAAGATAGGTCATAAATGGTATTCGTTTAGGAATTGTCGGGTGTTTCTTCGATGGTGAATCCCACCGAGCGGATGTCGTCCCAGAACTTGGGGTATGACTTGCTCACCACCTCCGGGTTGTTCATTTTCAGTCCGGGAATCTTGATGCATACAGGGGCAAACGACATAGCCATGCGATGGTCTTCGTAGGTGTCGATGGCCTCCAGCGAGGCTTCACAACGTTCTCCGTCCCACAACAGTTCTTCTCCGTTGATGTCGCGAATCACATATCCCAGTTTCTTCATCTCTTTCTGCAAGGCAGCCATACGGTCGGTCTCCTTGATCTTCAATGAGGAAAGTCCTTTGAAGTGGAAGGGAATGCCCATCACGGCACAGCACACCACGAACGTCTGTGCCAGGTCGGGCTGGTTGATGAAGTCATAATCAAGACGGGGCAGTCGTGTGCGAACCTTCTTCAGTGTCACCGTGGTCATCACTCCAGGTTCAGTATTCTCGAATGAAGTCTTTATACCAAGCATCGAGAACAGATAACGCACCACTGAGTCGCCTTGTCTGGATCCATCGGTCAATCCCGTCAGTCTGATCTCGTTGTCAAAATCGTCACTCAGCGCCATGATCTCATACCAATAGCTCGAGGCACTCCAGTCGTTCTCAATCACATACTCTTTCTGCTGGTACTCCTGATGAGGCGCATAGATGGTATTGTAATCTGTCCATTCGATCTTCAAACCGTAGTCGTGCATGGTATGCATGGTCAGATCGATATACGGACGAGAGATGATATTCCCTGTGAGCTTCAGTTCCAGTCCGTTCTTCAGGGCAGGACCGATCATCAGCAGAGCCGAGATATACTGCGAACTCACGTCACCAGGAATCTCTATAGTGCCGCCTTCCAGGGCATGACCTGTAACGCGCAGCGGAGGGAATCCCTCTTCGCCCAGGTATTTAATCTCTGCTCCCAAGTAGGAGAGAGCATCCACCAACACCTTAATAGGACGATGTTTCATACGTTCGGTACCGGTAAGGGTATGACTGCTGCCCGGTGTCACACTCAGATAGGCCGTCAGGAAGCGCATCGCTGTTCCTGCTGCCTTGATGTCAATCACATCGGGCCAGTCACGCAGCGCTCTTACGATGACTTCCGTGTCATCGCAGTCGCTCAGGTTCTGTGGAAGGGAATGACCGCCAGAGAGGGCATGCAGAATCAGTGCGCGGTTACTGATGCTTTTTGAGGCTGGCAGTTTTATGGTATTACCCAGATGTTTGGGCGCATAAATGGCATATTGCATGAATGTTTTCTGTTTTTCCTGCAAATGTACGAATTTATTCCGTAATAACAACATCAATCAAGAAAAAATACTAACTATTGTCAAAACTTAAAACTTCTTTTGTTTTTTCTGCTCATAAATTTGCATATATCGACGAAAACTACTAACTTTGCACCCGCAAAACGCAAGGATCGGGATTTAGCGCAGTTGGTAGCGCACACGTCTGGGGGGCGCGAGGTCGCTGGTTCGAGTCCAGTAATCCCGACCAAAAGAGTCCAAATCACATTGATGTGGTTTGGGTTTTTTTGTGCCCTTCCCCATGGGTTTGTTTGAAAGTTGGCTACCTTTATGACCGTCGATTCTTGGTTTTTTTGTTCCCCGATACACAAAATATGCGTTTTTCATTTGTAATTAACAGATTTATCCTTATATTTGCAGTCGAATAATAATACATTAAATCATAAGATTTAACGGAAAGTGAATATTCGGAAAAAGATATACGATATTATCGGACCAGGCTATCTCGAAGACGATGGGGTATGGTCGCAGCTTTACCACATGAGTATGTCGGCGGTGATAGCTGTGAGCATTGTGCCCTTGATGTTCCGTGAACATTCAACATTGTTCTGGTATTGTGATATCATTCCTGCTTTGATTTTCGTGATCGACTATGTCCTGCGATGGATCACAGCCGACTATGAACTGAAGAAGGGGTGGATGTCGTTCGTGATCTATCCGTTCACGTTCATGGCTATCATCGATATGCTGAGTATCCTGCCGACCATCCATCTGCTCAGTCCTACCTTCAAGGCGGCACGAATCACCCGACTGCTGCGCATCCTTCGTGTCGTGAAGTTCATCCGCTACTATGAACCATTGGAGATTATCATGGCAGTGATCAAGCGTCAAGGACGAATCCTATGGACCGTATTCTCCTTGGCAGCATTCTATATATTCATCACTGCACTGATTATGTTCAATGCCGAGGAGGATATCAATCCCAGCACAGGGGAATATCTGTTCCATACCTTCTTCGACGCCATCTATTGGTCGGCCTGTACGCTGACTACCGTGGGCTATGGTGACATCTATCCTGTTTCTCAGATCGGTAGGTTCATCAGTATGATCTCCGCTTTCGTGGGCGTGGCCATCGTGGCGCTGCCTTCAGGTATCATCACTGCAGGTTATCTGGATGAGCTGAAAGCCAAGCGGGAGCAGAAGATGGCAAAGAAAATCTCCAAGCAACAAAAACAAAACCAGATAGAAGAGCCGTATGAAGAAATGGATTAGTCATATCAAACAGTTCATCAAAGACCATCTCCATGAGATCTTCCATCACGATCATGTCTTCGTGGTTGTGCTGGCTTGGGTGATTGCGGGCTTCTGGGCCATCCTGTTTGTGAATTTCACTATCTTCGATCCCGTGAGTCGTGCCCTGAGTGAGTTCAAGATGACCGATATCTATTTCACCATTCAGCGCATGGGAAACTCCGTGAAATGGAGTAACGACATCGTGCTGATAGACATTACGGAACAAACAGCACGTGGGGATATAGCCCATACGCTGGAGGATCTGGCAGCCTGTGAGCCCAAGACTGTGATGATGGATATTATCTACGAGAAAGAGGGGGATGATATGATTGGCAACGGAGAACTGATTATGGCCATCGACCAGTTGCCGCAGCCCATCCTCTCGTGTAAGCTCATCGCCTCTTCCGAGGAGCAGGGGAAGTTCGTGGACGTGCTGAAATCGTTCTTCGAACCCTTTGGCGATTATACCTGGGCGTATAGTAACGTCTTGAAGAGTAACGGTCCTAACGGTACGCTACGCGACTATACCATCTGTCAGAAGGTTGATTCCACCACTTATTACTCCCTGGCTTACCTGGCCGCATGTAAGTACATGGGCAAGGAGCCTACGGTAGAAAAGAACAACAAACGCACCATTCTCTATTCGAACGTGGAGTTCCCAGTTGTCAAGTACAACGAAATCATGGAGAACAAAGCACTCATCAAGGGTAAGCTGGCCATGGTGGGAACCATTACCGAAGAGGCAGATATGCATTTCACCCCTGTAGGGAAGATGCCAGGAATGAAGACCGTGGCGTATGCTGCCGAGACCTATATTGATCATCATGAGATCTCGTCCATGTCGAACACCATTTCCTGGATATTAACCATTTTCGTTTGTCTGATAGCCGCCTATGCAGGCTACCTGACCCGAAAGCACTCGCCGCGTTTCTTCATCTATTGGAACAAGCTGGTGTATCTGGTCATCAGTGTGGTGTTTGCATGGATCGGCTTTATCTGTTTCGTAAAACACGATTACGACATCTCGTTGTTATTGCCGTTGTTGGGCGTGGCCTTTATCGAGCGTGCCCGTATCCACTATATGTGGTTCATCGACTACTGCACCATCCATCCCCAATGGAAACGGCTTTATGCTTTTGCTTCCAAATCTCTCTACTTTAAACCACCGAAGAAATGATGAAACGATTCAGTATATTGATAGTTGCTGTGATGGTTGTAACCGCCGTGTTCGGACAGTCGGCCGACCAATGGCTCAAGCAGGGCAACGACTATTACGAGAAGCAGCAGTTCAGCAAGGCTGTGGAATGCTATCAGCAGGCAGCCGAGGCTGGCAGTCAGGAAGGACAGTTCAACCTGGGCTATGCCCTCTATAACGGTGAGGGAATAGACAAGGACTATGCCACGGCGGCCATGTGGTTCAAGAGGGCTGCACGCAAGGGGTTTGCCAAGGCACAGTATAACCTGGCCTATTGCTATATGTACGGCCGAGGTGTGCCTATCGACTACGACAAGGCGTTGCGTAACCTGACCGATGCTGCGAACAATGGGAACAAGAATGCACAGCTTACCCTGGCTGAGTGCTATGAGAAAGGGGTGTTGGTGATGCAGGACAAGAAGATGAGTCAGCTGTGGAAGGACAAAGCAGCAGGTAAGCATACTGCAGCCATTCCCATGCAGGAAGTGGAAGAGGTGAAACCTGCAGTGGCCGCCACAACACCTCCACCTGCACCCAAACCTACTCCAACCCCTGTGGAGAAACCTGTAGAGCAGCCCGTCGTTGCTCAGCAACCGCCTGCACCTGCGCCGCAACCGGCCGTTGGTGGACGACCAGTACCGCCAGAGGTACGAATCCTGTTCCCCGAAGACCAGAGTCCTTTCCATACGGATGTGATCAAGCTGCGCTATCAGTTGCTGGCACAAGGATTGGAGGCCAGTACGCGTATTACGGTGATGGTGGATGGACAAAAGCAGCCAGCCGACCGTGCTGTTCGGGCTGCCAATACCGTAGAGGTGGATCTGCCCAATCGCGACTGCACCGTCACCATCTATGCACAGAACGAGAACGGTAACAGTGAACCCGCCAGCATCCGTCTGATCCGCGAAAAGCAGGTGGCTGAACTGCCACGACTCTTTGCCGTGGCTATCGGAGTGGGGGATTACAATGACCCTGAACTGCCGAAGCTGAAGTACACCACGAAGGACGCACGCGACTTCTCCAAGGTGCTCAGCACCAAGAAGGATTATCCCTATCAGGATGTGCAGGTGAAGACCATTTGCGACGAGGAGGCTACACGTGAGGATTTCTATGAGGCTATGGAATGGCTCAAGCAGGAGTCGTCGCCCACCGATGTGTGCATCTTCTTCTATGCCGGTCATGGCTATCGCGATGAGAAAGACCGCTTCTATTTCATGAACTACGGCAGCAGTACTTCGAAACTCTACAACTGTTTCTCAAGTAATGACTTCCGTCAGGCTGTGGAGGATATCAACGGAAAGCTCATCGTGTTCGTCGATGCCTGCTATTCAGGTGCTTTGATGGGCGGTAACCGCTCGGCAGCCAGTAATCATTTCGTGGAACAGCTGCGGCGTACCAAGAACGGTATGGTGATGTATGCCTCGAGTGCCAGCGATACCAAGTCGAAAGAGAACGAGGACTGGAAGAACGGTGCGTTCACCAAGGCCCTGGTGGATGCCTTCAATGGGGCTGCACGTACCGATGGCGATATCGGACTATCCACCCAACAGCTGGATCAGTATCTGTATAAGGCTGTACGTCAGATGACCGATTTCAAGCAGACACCTATCTTCATGAACCCCAACGGTATGGAGCCGTTCGAGTTGTTTACTTACGAGAAATAATCAACAAATCTATAGACAAATAAACATATGACAATGAAAAAGAAGACATACGGCGCCAAGCGCCTTTTGATGTTGGTAACTGCTTTGCTGGTGACCGCAACGATCAGTGCAGCTGATTACCTGGTGTATTCCGTGGTAGGTACGGCTAAGATCTACGAGGGATCGAAGACGGTAGCCCTGAATGCCCGCAAGACTCTTACGACAGCCAGTAAGCTGGTCATCGGGAAGGAGAGTGCAGTGACGGTAATCGACGAGGTGAACAGTAAGATGTATTCCTTCACCACAGAGGGAACAAACACCGTGAGTGCCCTGTTGAAGGCAGCCAAGGCTCCCAAGAACCTGTCGAAGCAGTATCTGAGCTATATGGTGAAGCAACTGTTCTCGAAAGAGAGTAAGAATCTCTCGCACCCCAGTGCATATATGCAGGCCACGGCCACCTCGTATCGTGCCACAGCCCGCGACTCGTTCCTGCTGAACCGTCTGGCCAGCATGGCAGAGATGACGGCCTCGGTAGAGAGCAGTCTGATACAACCCAAGAACCTCTTGTCATCAGATCTGGATGTACGCTTCGACCTTGTTTCCTGCGAGACCGGCGAGCCCATCAATCCTGAGGTGGATGTGTTTACCAACTGCTATGTAAGGGTAACGAACAGAACGGAAGAACCCCTGTATGTGAACGTGTTGGATATCGATGAGCGTGGCAACAAATACCTGGTGCTGCCCGTGGATGAGGCTGCTACCTGTGCCCACTTGCTGGTACCTGCCGGCTGTACGGTGGCCTTCAAGTCGGAGCCTTTCGAGTTCTCAGAGGCCAACTCCCGTGAGACCTTCCTGCTCGTGGCTACTGAGGAACCGGTTGACTTCAGTATCCTGATGAGTCCTATCCGCGGTAATGGCGGCGACCAGATGAAGTCGGGTATCTATCGCGTTTCTTATCTGACGAAATAAAAGAAAGGATCGGAGATGTTCAAAAGGAAATCATTACGCATAGGATTCTTCCTGACAGCCTTCCTGATATCGGTTTCTGCTGGTGCCCAGGATCGCGACAAGGTGAGTGCCGACACGCTGCTCTATGAGCAGTTATGCGCCAAGCATGTCACAGAGAACTATCATGCTCCCTATACGGTCAACAAGCGCGACCTGCAGTCTACTGCCGAACGGGGCATCTATATCGTCAAGGGGAAGTCGTTCCAGGTGAAATCGCTCACCTCCGACTTCTACGTCCGTGAGAACCGCGGCAGCTATGAGCCGATCTTTGACAAGCGCTATCCGGTGGAGTCGTTCACGAATATCTTGCTGAACCGTGTGAAAGAGAACAAACTGAAGATCGAGATTACTCAGCATATGTACGGAAACACCAAGAAGGTGCCTGTACAGAACATGCAGAATATCTACGACCTGCTGGCACGGAACATGGACATCTACTGTAGCGTGACATCCATCAACAAGGAGAAGATGGAGGCTACCTTGGTGTTCCACCACCGCAAACTGAACTTCATTCACATGTTTATCGTTTCTGTGCCTACAGACGATCTGTTTGAAGAGGGTGGGGTGGTAACGGCCAAGCTCTACGGGAATATTCCCCAGAGCAATATCCGTACGCTATTTGGAAAATATAAGGAATAATAAACCATAGATAAAGAATATGATAAAGAATATGATGATAAGGTCGTTCATGACCGTTGTGCTGCTCATGATGACCACCGTGGCCATGGCCGACGGGGCTACATTCAAGATCAGCGAAGGGGTGGTGGATGCCGCTACCAAGGCGAAGATGGAGAGCAATGTCACGCTGATGATGTCGCTATTTAAGTCGGCTGCCGATGAGGAGCAGAAGAAACTCAAGCTGTCGAAGGACAACTTCACACCCGAGGCCATCAAGGATGTGGAGCTGATGTGGAAGACCAGTGCGATGAGCTGTCCGCCTGTGAGCATTATGAGCCGTTGTCTGAAGACGGCCACCGGCTATCAGGTGCGCGGTATTCCCGTGGATATGATCGAGGCCGACCAGGAGGAGTCGCGTCAGGAGCTGACGGTTGACTTCACTCCCAGCGGACTCATATCGGGTGTAAGCATCTCTATCGACCTGCAGCGCTATGAGGAGATCATGGGACAGAAGGAGAGTGACCTCGATTATGCGCGCCGACAGATCATTGTGGATTTCGTGGAGAACTTCCGAACAGCGTATAACCGTAAGGATATCGACCTGCTGAACAGTGTGTTCTCTGATAAGGCACTGATCATTACAGGTAAGGTGGTGAAGGAGAAACCCAACAGCGACCTCACCCGCATGACGCTCAATAATAATAAGGTGGTATATATCAAGCAGTCGAAGCAGGAGTATATCACGAACCTCACCCGTGTCTTCAAGAACACGAAGTACATCAATGTGAAGTTCGACGAGATAGAGGTGGTGCAGCATCCGAAGTACGATGATGTGTACGGCGTCACCCTGAAGCAGTATTGGCACACCTCGGGCTACAGCGATGAAGGTTACCTGTTCCTGATGATCGACTTCCGTGATGCGGATAACCCGCTCATTCAGGTGCGTACCTGGCAGCCTTACAAGAATGCCGAGGGTCAGGTGGTCACCAAACGCGAGGATGTGTTCCACTTGGGATCGTTCAGAATCGTGAGATAAATCCTGGGATTTAAGAGATAAAATAAAGGGGCGTGTTCATCAACACGTCCCTTTGTTTTTGTACTCGTGATCGTTTGTAAAAGCTGCAAGTCTGCTAAGTTTTTCCTACAAGCCTGGTTAGAGGCACTTATCAGCCTGGTTAGAGGTACTTATCAGCCTGATTGGAGGCACTTATCAGCCTTCCAACTTTTTCCAAGCATGATGCTTGGTGATGTACTCCCTGTTAGAAGGCGAAACCGATGCCCAGACTGAAGCAGTGTTGACCGAGGAAATCCTTCAGTACATTGTTCAGGGCGAAGCGGTAGCTGTAGCCAACGCGGGCAGCGAAGAAGCTGTATTTCACGCAAACACCGATTTCCGGATTCACGGATACGGCAGCGTTAAACTTCTGTCCATCCTCTAAATCGATATCCTCCACATCAGCCTCCTTGTTAGGATAGCCGTGCTTGTCGGGGTGTGAGTTCTTGTCGATGGTGGCATACTTGCCGTAGAAACCCTTCATGGTGACACCAGGACCGAAGGTGAGCCATATAGGCACCTTCTCCGACTTGATGAGATGCTTGGTCCAACCCACGCCGAAGTTCACCTCGGGATGATCGGGAATGGCATTGCCCGAGTTGCTCTGAATGGCGCTGAATCCCTTGCTATTCACGTTCAGGTGCAGGTAGATACCCGCCTTGGTCTGGTTATAGCGACCGTAGTGAATACCGATAGGTGCTCCATCCATCCATTCGTAGGTAACCACGCTGGCATGCTCTTCCTTGGCGGTGAGGTAGTTGCTGATGCTGTTCAGACGCTCTGTGGAGGTCTTGGCCTCAGGACAGCCGTTCTCAACCACGCGCTGGTAGAGGGCACGGGCCTTCTCAAACAGACGGTTGTCGAAATAGGCCTCTGCCTGTTTGAAGGTGACAGCACACTCTGACTCGTAGCGCTCGTTACACTCCTTGAACTTCTGCACGGCATAGGCATCGTAGGAGTTGATCTGCACGATGTTGTTATAGATCTCTGCCGCCGCACTGTAGTCGAGCATACGATACAGGATGTCGGCATCGCTGCGTAACTTGATCAGCGAATCCACCTTAGCGATGTTGGCATTGTTCTCCTCTTCGTCGCAGTCTGAACACTGCTTAGCCACATTGAACTGGTTGAGTGCCTCCTCGTAGTTAGCGTTCTGGATCTCACGCACACCCATGTTACGGTGACCGCGGTAGCAGCCTGCATCCACCATCGAGTTGGGGTCGTAGATCTTAAACGTGCGCAACTGCTTCGGTTCCAAGTCGAGGGGAATGTCGAGGGGATTGAAGCCAGGAGCCACTACTGTGAGTACACGACCGCGATAACGTGCACCAGCGGGGAATTCGATGAAGTACACTGAATCCGTTCCCTGGATCTCCGTACTGAAGAGGTCAACCGACTTATCCATCGTGGATGAGAACTGCAAGGGAATGGTGTGGTTACACCTGATTTCCACAGCAGCCTTCTCGCCCTCGCTGGAATACACCGCATTGGCCTGCGAGAGATCATCTACTTCGAGTACCCCTTGTGCCCTGACTGCGACTGCCGTCACAACAAGCAGGAGTAATAGAATGCATTTCCTTATCATAGCTGTATATATTAATTTCATATTATCGGGTTCATTCTGTACAGGCTAATTATAACCATTATAAAGTTGGATTCCATCTATATTATCTATCTTTATCTTTCCTTTATCTCCAACTGTATGTAAAACGGTAGCAATCCCATTCTGAACAGTCTGAGCAGTTTGATACATGAATGAATAACCCGTTGCAGGTTTGCCAATATACCGGAAAACTACACCATCGTTATATGGAACAGGATAGTAGTTCTCCTTGCCGTCAACATTTTGATAGTGGTTAAAGTATTTTTTGCTATCCATATTTCCGGTGTCTATAGGGGCACCAGATTCACCACGTAGTTGGAATTCAAGCAACCCCATTTGATGCTCGAGGGTGAAAGACACCGTGCCCGAATTGTCGTCATTAGTAGTAGCAACACCTTTCGCAACCATCAGGTCGCTGGCAAGATAGTCTTCTAACGTGCTCTGGTCTAATTTCGGTTCCCATTGATTGATGATTTCCTCAAAGAATTCCTCTCCAGTATCCGCGTATTCAGATATCCATCCTTCCGGATTCTCTTTGTATGGATAGTAGGCGTAATAGGTATAATTAGGTGAATGGAAGAGCTTGATATTATCATCAGACGGCTTCCATTCAGTGCCGTCGAAGGTTAATGGGATATTGTAATAAACCGAATAGATGTATTCGCCGCCTGTAGTAACTGCAAAAAAACCAATCTGATCACCTGTTTCGAAAGAAGTTTTAGCACCATTGATGCTGGCACGCGTAGCAGCAGCGTCAGGATGGTTCACCATGACCCGAAGCTCAGACTGTTTTACTTCCTTCGTCTGCTCTATCTCTTCTTGAGAACATGCAGTAAAGAAGAAAGTAGCCAGTCCTAAGAGGATATATTGTACTTGATGGATTATTCTCATATCTTCTTGCTGTTTACGTTATATTATTGCCAGTCTGTTGCAGATACTGACGGACCAGCACCTGTTGTATTGCTGATGGAGAGCTTTTTATTTCTGATAATGACTGTGTAGAACTGCCTACCCCCTGCATCGCATTGTGGAGAATTAACATCCATACCCAACGTAATACAGAACTTGGTATTGTCTGCTAGTGTGATAGTGACTGGTAACGATTCATAGATTGTAGGAATTAAGATGGCTGAATAGGTTTGTGCATTCCCCACATCCTCTCCTTTGTGAGCGATAATCGTTTTCATACAATCCTCATTACCTTCGTCAACATCAAATTCGCCGAAGTTGGGGAAATAACCTTCATCATCTATCGTAGGTTCGGTAAATTTGGCTTGGAAATAACAATACAGATAGCTCCCTCCTGGTTCTTCTCCAAAAACGACACTTTTTATATCAACAGGTTCGTCAATCTGTATATGGAACACCAAGCAGGTCATCTGATGATAGAAGGTCAGATTGAGAGGCGCTCCCTGAGTGATGGTTGTCTCCTTAGCATACAGGAAATCACTGGCAGTATAGTTCTCTTCAGAACTCTGGTCGGTCTTGATGGTGATGACATCTGGTATGGTCTCGTAGTATTCACTGCCGAAACTCCATGCTGTGACCTTAACTGACGATACACCGAGGTCTTCCCAGCAGAACGTGTTGGCTGCATTGATACCTTCAGCCTTGCCATCAGTGGATGTGATTTTGTATTGCTTGACCGTATTTCCCACCTTTACGGCAATAAAGTCGCCCACTGTCCACGTACCTTCGGGTGTAGCACGTGTCTCGGCATTGCCCATGCCAAGCTGGAATACCAGCTCATGTCTGGCAGAGGCTTCCTCTTCCTCTGACGAACAAGCAGTGAGGAAAGAGGTGGACGCTGCTATAGCTATGATGAGAAATCTACTTAACTTCATATCTTTATATATTATTAAGGTGTAGGAGTTGCATCTCCACTAAAGGTATCGCCATAATCTTGCCAGTCAGTAATGGTGGTACCATCAAGGGTAAGACCAGACTTCTTGGCTGTGATATTAAAGGTATAGGAGTAACCTGCAGCAAAATCAACGCTAGCAGCCTGGCCATGGGGCAATGTATAGAAGAGCTCGGTAGCAGGAGTCTGCTGATCACCACCGTACTTGATCGAAATGAATCGCCTGCCGGCTAAAAAAGTCTGTGGAATGATGATGGCACTGATGCCTTGTACACCAGTGTCTTCTCGTACTTCCAACGTTCCTGCTGTAATGGGGGTTGCAGCAGCTTGGGCTCCATTGGCAGTTACCTCACCTGTTTGTACGTTAAAGGTGCCGCCAGTTGTTGTATTCAATATGGTTACAGTAGCACCCTGGAGGTCGGTTTCAGTAATACCATCACCTGCACTGATGTTGATGTTGATCTTCGACAAGCAGTGCTTGAAAGTCAGTTGGACAGTGCCCGACGTCTTGGAAACAGGATTATTTGCGGGCGCACCAACCATTAAGTCGCTTGCCTTATAGGCTTCCTCTTCACTTTGATCCTCCTCAACGGCGAATGCTACAGCCGTTTCATTCACATTAGTACCAGCCACTCCTGAAGGATAGACGGCAAAGATGTTGACGCCATTGCTCTGGGGATAATACTGTGTTTCGTCAGTGGTGAGCACTCCACCGGTTCCTGATTTGTAAACTACCGGTTGTTCATATCCGCCAGAGGATGACTCGCCATCTTCATTGATGAACACATCTATCTTCTCTCCTTCGTCAAAAGCAGTTGACTGGATACCTTGTGCGGCACGGGTCTGAACGACATTCACGGCACTCAGGCGGATTTCACCATTCCAGCTCTGAACATTCTCTTCTTCACTGCTGCAGGCTGCCAAGGCGATGACAGTGGCTGCAAAAACGAAATATTTCTTCATGACAGTTTCTCTTGTAAGTTATTAGATAGCGTTACCGTTCTCGCCTCCGTTACCGTCGGCCCAGTCTTCAATGCTGGCATTAACATCCAATCCAGTCTTGTTGATGGTGATGTCGTACTTGTACTTGTTACCGGCACCGAACGACTGTGATTTAGCTGCGCTGTTCACAGCCCATGTGTAAACTCCTGCAGTGGGGATACTGAAGGTCAGCACCATGCCATCGGTGGTGGTTGCAGGCAACAGGATAGCCTCGCTGGTGGTTCCATCGGTAGATGTCTCCAGGGTGATGTCTGATGTTGGACCTGAGGCCACGACGTCACCGTTGTTGATGATATCGCAAGTACCTTCGGTCTGCTGTCCACTGATGGTAACGGTCATGCCTGATAATTGGTCTGCAGTGATGCCATTACCTGGTTTCATGGTGATGGTAATCTTCACCAGCTTGTGGTAGAAGTCGAGGGCTGCTACCGGACTCATCTTGTTGACACCACTGACAGGTGCAGCTACGAGCAGGTCGATAGCCTCCTGGTCAGTCTGACTGCTAACATTAATGGCGTATGAGTCATCTTTTAAACTCTCTGTGTAGGGATAGTAGGCAGCAATGGTGTAATTGCTTCCATCGTAAGGCAGCATAATGGTCTGTTCTTCGGCAGAAGGAAGGAAGCTACCGCTACCGTCTGACGTCGTGTAGCTCATGTTACTGTAGTCCTGTGCGCCTCCCTTCAAGGCGAAAACACCAATCATGTCACCTGCCGTCCATGCTGCATTGGCGGCACGGGTGTTGATAGCAGAAACAATCTGTAGTTCCACAGGTTGCTGGTTCTCTGGAGTCTGTTCTTCTTCACTACTGCAAGAAGAGAACAATGCGGTGGTCATCATGGCACATGAAATGGTGGCCATGGAGATACTGGACAAAAGGATTTTTTTCATATTCATATTGTTTTTGTTATTATTCTCTATACCTTATTATATATATTATAGGATTATTTGATGTCATGATGTCCCTCGTCAATCACGTGCCAGTCGATGATAGACGTGGTGATTCCCGATTCTGTCTTGATGAAGTAGTCGAGTTCCACCTTCGTCACATCTTCCTTCATACTGATGTTGTCCAGAATGTTCTCTAGATCGATGGTCATCGTAGCCTCCGTACCATTGTTATAGGTAACGTGCAGCTCCATGGGTTGGGTGGAGGAGTGAATGATGTCGATGATTCGGATGGTGCAGGTGTAGGTGGGAACAGACTGTCCCTGCAGTTCTTCATCCTTACCATTATAAGGAGTATAGGTAAGTGTGAGGGGTAGGGTGATGACGCTGTTGTAGTCGGATACCACCTCACCTGTGGTGATATCAACAGCTTGTGCGATACCGTCGATGGAGCCTGTAATGTTTGATATAAACTGTTCGTCGCCCGGCCACATATAGATGTTCACTGTAACCTCATGTACCAATTGGCGCATAATGAGGTTTACATAGGTGGTATCACTACGCATCACTTTAGCTTCTTCGAAGTTGGAAACCATCAGTGTTCCTGGGTTGCGAAGCAAGGTTCCGTCGTTTTCACTGTCAACTGTGGCCACATTGTCTTCTATGTGAATACCCTGTGGGTCATAGAAAGCAAAGACACGATAGGTCTCAGGGTGCAGGTGACGGAAAACATTAGTTACACCTTCTACTATATAAGTATTCTCGTTTAGTGTGAGATAGTATTCATCGGCAGGGGGAACACCTTGATCCGTACGACTCCAGTCGGTATTGACAATCATGGTACCCAGTTTCCATTCGTCTGGATTGAAGTATTCAGGATCATCCTCTGGCAATAAAAGGAGCCTATCTTTGACGCATGATGTTAAAAGGAACATCATGACCAAGCTGGTGAATATGTAAAAGATACGCCTTTTCATTACTTTGTCCTATTTAAGAAATTCCATACGATAGCCACCGACAGCTTGTTGATACCAATATAGTTCGAGTTACTGTCGCCTGTCTTGTAGCGCACGCCGTCGATAGTCTTGTACTTCTCGATGGTGGCATGCGTGAAACCGAGTCCTCCGCCAAAATCAATGAAGAACTTCTTGTTGTGCAAGCGGAGCCTGTAACCAGCAGTAATACCGCCTCCCATATAGTCGCCTTGACGACCTCTTTCGGTGAGTCCGAAGTTATACTGTCCACCGTGAACCATGATTCCTGCATACCAGGGACGTTGCGTGGACATATATCCCATATAATGTCTGATCTCTCCCGCAAACTCCTTTTGGGCAAAACGGTGGTTGTTGTCGTTCCAACTCCAACGGGTATATGTAGCATTCGCCAGAACGCTCCATTCCTTGTTCAACTGCCACTCAATACCCACGTCCGGGGTGAGGGTGGCCCAACGAAGAATATTGGCACGTAGTAAGATGGATTCATCCCGATCTTGAGCACATATATTTGTACACCACAGCATCAAAAATGCTGTGAGTACAACAACTTTGCTTATGTGCTGTTTTATAATTCTATCCACCTAGTAAGTTCAATTAGTTAGTTTTTACAATTTAAAGTAAAAAAGTTATTCGATGCAAAGATAATATAAAATAATGAAACAACGAAGAAAAACGGAATTTTTTTCGTTATCCAAAGGTAAAAGTAATAGATTAGTAGTGATCTGCCTCAGATTCGCTTGCTCTCTCCGCGAAGGAGATTCATGAACTCTTCACGTGTTTTTGCCTGGTTGAAGGCGCCGCTGAAATCACTGGTAGTAGTGATGGCATTTTGTTTTTCCACGCCCCGCATCTGCATGCACATGTGTTTGGCTTCTATTACCACCATAACGCCGAGCGGACGGAGTGTCTGTTGTATACAGTCCTTGATCTGCTGTGTGAGTCGTTCCTGTACTTGCAGGCGATGACTGTAGATATCTACTACACGGGCGATTTTCGAAAGTCCGGTAATGTATCCGTTAGGAATGTACGCTACATGCACCTTTCCGTAGAACGGCAACATGTGATGTTCACAGAGAGAGAAGAAATCAATGTCCTTGACAATTACCATCTGGTTGTATTTCTCCTCGAACAACGCATCGGTGAGAACTTTGTTGGCATCCTGCTCATAGCCTCGTGTCAGGATCTGCATGGCCTTAGCCACGCGTAAGGGAGTCTTTTGCAGTCCTTCGCGTTCCGTATCCTCTCCCAATAATTCCAGGATGCTCTTGTAATGAGAGGCGAGTTGGTCGAGTCCTTCTCTGAATTCTGTTTCCGGATTCATGATTAGTTTTGTACGGTAATCTTGCCCTTGACGACACAAGCCTGCTTGTATCCCATGGCTTTTACTTTCTTACAATAGCTGTTGGCTTCGTTGAAGGTGCGGTAGTTACCCATGCGGCAGATCCATCGCGGAGAATAGAAATGCGTATAGATGGGCTGATCGGGGAAAGCTGCTTTCAGTTTATCGCGTATCTGTTCAGCCTTCATGCGGTCGCTGCGCGTGTTTCCTCCAGAGAACACCTGAACACGATAGCCATCCACCTTATAGGAGTTCTTCATCACCTTCTTACGGGTGTCGATGACAGGAATCTCCAGTTCGCTCTCCTCCTTTTCTTTCTTTTCCTTTTCTGCCAGTAATCGGGCTTTTTCGCGTTCCTTCTCAGCAGCCAGTCTAGCAGCTTCTTCCTTCTCCTTGGCCGCAGCAGCTGCGGCGGCAGCGGCCTTTTCTTCCTCCAGTTTCTTCGCAGCAAGTGCAGCGGTACCGTTTACCAGGTCGGAAATTTCCTTACTCTCGGTAACAGTAACTGTTCCTTGTCCTTGCTGTTTCTTCTGCAGTTCGTCAAGGAAATTCTGTGCGCTGGCTGTAGAAGCAGCGCACAGAATGAGTAGTATGGTTATAAGTTTCTTCATTTTTTTATTTCCAAGCGTCGATGATTCCCTTGAAATCAGCCGCCTTCAATGATGCACCGCCGATGAGGCCGCCATCGATGTCGGGCTTGGCGAACAGTTCGGGAGCGTTGCTTGCCTTGCAGCTACCGCCATAGAGGATGGTTGTGTCGTCAGCTACAGCCTGTCCGTATTTCTCAGCAATGATGCTGCGGATATAGGCGTGGATCTCTTCGGCCTGATCGCTGGTGGCAGTCTTACCTGTTCCGATAGCCCAGATGGGTTCGTAAGCGATGACGATCTTACGGAAGTCTTCCTCAGAGAGGTTGAATACGCTTCCTTCGAGTTCTGCCTTTACTACCTCGTTCTGCTTGCCAGCTTCGCGCTCTTCCAGACTCTCACCGATGCAGAAGATTACCTTCAGACCGTTCTTCTGTGCCAGAAGTACCTTCTCTTTCAGGATCTCCGGTGTTTCGTTATAGTATTCGCGACGTTCAGAGTGACCGAGGATCACGTACTGGGCGCCAGTGCTCTTGACCATCTCAGCTGAAACCTCACCGGTGAAAGCACCCTTCTCCTTGTCTGCGCAGTTCTCAGCACCCAGACCGATGATGTCCTGATCGAGGAACTGTGCGATGGAAGCCAGATGGATGAACGGTGTACAGATGACCACACCGCAGTTTGGTTTATCAGCTTTCAGTGTCTCATTCAGCTCTTTTGCCAGAGCGATACCCTCTTGCAGGTTCATGTTCATTTTCCAGTTACCTGCTACGATTTTCTTTCTCATTTTTCTTTTATTTGTTTGTAATGGGTTGTTCTTGATTTCCTTTTGATTTCTTTTTGATTTTCTCTTGATCCATTTCGTCCAAGCCCATAGCCTGTCTGCCAGTGTCAGCAGGAAGAGTGGCAGCGCGAACCACAATAGGATGCTCAGGATCTTCTTTGGTGCAGAGTCCTTCGGCATATGTCCGATGTCGAGTTTCTCCAGCGGTTGTGTGGCGAGAGCCGCTTCAATGACCGGCAGACTGTTATGGCTCCATTTGCGAATGACGGTCCCGTCTTTGATCAGCATCAGTCCGGGATTACTTCGAATCATGGTCTTGAGCGTAATTTCATCCATGGTGCAGAAGGGGTATTCAGCCCCTGTCAGCTCCCTCCAGCGGGCTACGGCCTTCTCGTTACTGGCGGTGAGGCCATAGAACGGGTATCCGTTTGCCTGTGCGTATTCATACAACTTGTCTATCTCACCGAAGTTAGTGTCGCTGGCATCTTCCAGATGGGGCGAGATGAGCAGGAAGGTATAGTCATTATTGCTCAGCACCTCTTCCGTGATATCCTCCCCGGATTCCATCGAGATGATGGAGAAATCATGTATGGGCGGCACATATCCTTCTTTTGTCTGTACGCTCTTGCTGTCGACGAACGTCCATGTGGAGTCAGGATAGTTCTCGAGTGTGAACGTTTCCCTCTTGCCATCTTTCTCCATAATGAATGTGGTCTCAAACTCCGGCTGTTCTGCATCATCAGGGATCCTCATTCCTTCTGGGATGTTGGCTCCGACATGGTAGGGTCGGAAGTCAAAGATCGGCAGATCGTAGAGGCACCAGATACTTGACAGGATGATGAATATGGCCGTATAGTTCTTCACAATCCATTGGTTACTCTTGCTGATGAACCTCACCATCGAAAGTGGTCTCCATGCAATCACTACCGCACAAGCCAGTAGCACCACGTTCTTCAACAATGTCTGTCCGTTGGTCAGATGCACTGCATCGCCGAAACAGCCGCAATCGGTAATCGGGTTGGCCACCCACAACCAAAAGGTTACGATGGTCATGATAACCATGAACCCTACAGCTACGCGACTCATCACGCGTCTGTTGATCGCAAAGAGCAACATCATTCCCGTGTAGAACTCCACAGCAGACAGCAATACCGAAATGCCCAGCGTCACGATGGGCGGGACGATTCCTTCACAGCCGAGAGCCTGAAGGTAGTCGTTGATCTTGTACTGCGTGCCCAGTGGATCGATGGCTTTCACGAATCCTGAGAAGATGAAGGTTAGTGCCACGATGAAACGGCAGACGTTCACTCCTATCGAAATCCATTTAGCCTTCATTCCTCACCTTTTAATTTGATGGCTCCGAACACGGCATAGTTGATGATATCCATATAGTTGGCATCAATGCCCTCGCTCACCAGCGTGGCACCTGCGATGTCCTCAATTTCCTTTACGCGTTGTATCTTTGTCAGGATGAAGTCGGTATAGCTGCTTACCCGCATTGAACGCCATGCCTCATCATAGTCATGGTTCTTCTTGAGCATCAGTTCCAGCGCCTCGTTTGCATAGCGGTCGTATAGCGCCATGGCCTCTTCCGGATCCATGTCAACCGTATCAACATAGCTGCGGTCGAGCTGGATCAGTCCTACAATACCGTAGTTGATGAGTGCAATGAACTCTGGGCGGATACCTTCGCCCACCAACGACTCCTTCTTGATCTCCAGCGACCGAATACGCTTAGCTTTGATGAACAGCTGGTCGGTCAACGACGACGGACGTAGAATGCGCCACGATGCTCCGTAGTCGTGCAACTTCTTCTCAAAAAGTGAGCGGCATTCCGCCATCACGTTTTTGAACTGTTCCTCAGTCTTATTTGTATTCTGTGACATGACTCATCTTGTAAAGATGGTGCAAAGTTACGAATTAAAATTGAAACAGCAAAGACAATTACCTATTTTATCTCTTTCCTGCGGCGGTACTGTCTTTAGCAGACGTGTTTTTCTCATTCCATAAAGCCATTTCCGACTGTCGCTTGCGGATATACTTAATCTTTGCACAAAGCATATCAAAGCGTGTCTTCAGCGAGTCGCGGTGCATTCTCATGCGGGTAACTTCACGCAACTGTTCTGCAGTGGCTGTTCCTGCATCATGAGCCACCTGTGCCTCGTGTTTCATCTTATTGTATTTCCTGTTCACTATTTGTATCTCCTTATCGAGCTCCTCCACTTCCTTTTGGGACGCTTTAAGAACGGAGTCCTGCTTGTGAACCAGTGCTTCTTTGCGCAGACGTATTTCTTCCTGCAGCTTGTCGTGTTTCGACTCACAGCCGCAAAGAAGCAGACTTATTGTAATACCTAGAAATAATAGTCTTTTCATGAAAAATACTCTTTCGAAGTGCAAAGGTACAAATAAGTAAGGATAATTGCAAATAAATTTGCATTTTCGCTCACTAAATCGTACCTTTGCACATCAAAAACAGGGCAAGCGATGAAACTGTATAGCGACGACGAGCTGGCACAGATCCTTGATCAGGAGATTTTCCATCAGATTTCCACCATAGCCGATAGGCTTGGCGTGGAATGCTATGTTGTGGGCGGATATGTTCGCGACATCTTCCTTGAACGGCCATCAAACGATATCGACGTCGTGGTTGTGGGAAGCGGAATCGCTGTGGCACAGGCCTTAAAGAAGGAACTCGGGAAAAAAGCACATCTGAGCGTCTTCAAGAATTTCGGTACCGCACAGGTGAAGTTCATGAGGACAGAGGACGGAGGGACAAGGAAGGAGTATGAAGTGGAGTTCGTAGGTGCCCGCAAAGAAAGCTATAGTCACGACTCGCGCAAGCCAGTGGTGGAAGATGGCACTTTGGAAGATGATCAGTGCCGCCGCGATTTTACCATCAATGCCCTGGCCATCTGCCTGAATCACGATCGTTTCGGTGAACTGGTGGATCCTTTTGACGGCTTGTACGATCTGGAAGACGGACTGATACGTACACCGCTGGATCCCGATATCACCTTCTCAGATGATCCGTTGCGTATGCTTCGGTGTGTGCGTTTCGCCACGCAATTGCGCTTTGACATTGAGCAGGAGACAAAAGATGCCCTTCGCCGCAATGTTCAACGACTGAAGATTATCAGCGGGGAACGCATTGCTGAAGAACTGAATAAGATCCTCTTGGCCGCACATCCCAGTATTGGACTGCTGGAACTGCATGATAGCGGACTCCTTCAGCTGATTCTACCGGAACTGTCAGCACTCGATATTGTAGAGACTCGCAACGGCAGGGCGCATAAAAACAACTTTTATCATACCCTGGAAGTACTGGAGAATGTTTGTAAGACTGACCAATCACAGCTTTGGCTGCGTTGGGCAGCTTTGTTACACGATATCGGCAAGACCAAAAGCAAACGATGGGATAACCAGCAGGGTTGGACCTTCCATAACCATAACTTTATCGGAGCGAAGATGGTGCCTGAGATATTCAGACGTCTGAAACTGCCGCTCGATGCGAAGATGAAATATGTGCAGAAACTGGTAGATTTGCACATGCGTCCTATTGTGATTGCCGACGAGGAGGTAACCGACAGTGCTGTGCGACGATTGATGAACGATGCAGGCGAAGATATAGACGACCTGATGCTGCTCTGTGAAGCGGATATTACCAGCAAGAACGAGGTGCGCAAGAAACGTTTTTTAGAGAACTTCCGAATCGTTAGGGAAAAACTAGCCGACCTGAAGGAAAAGGATTACAAGCGGTTGCTACAGCCTGTAATCGACGGGAATGAGATTATGGAAATCTTCCATTTAAAGCCGTCTCCTGTTGTAGGAACACTAAAGCAATATTTGAAAGATGCTGTGCTCGACAATCAGGTGGCGAACGAACGGGAACCGCTGATGGAACTGTTGATGGAAAAGGCAAAAGAATTGGGCTTGCAGACTTAATATCTGTTGCAAATATTCGTTAATATTTGCCAATAATGTCATATCTTTTGCGTGTACGTAATGATTAATGTGTATCTTTGCAATTTGAAAAAACCCAAAGAATGGTGTTAGTTTTCTGGAAACGTAGTTTTGAAAGTATTAATAAATAATAAATAGGTATGAAAAGAAACAAGATTTTAATGGTTGTGGCTATGGCTGTCATCCTGGTCTCTTGTGGAGGCAAGGGAGGCGGTATGCCAAACTTTGGTGACAATGAGTTCCCGGTGCAGTCGGCACAGACAAAGGATGCATCGATGCAGACCACCTATCCTGCTACCATCAAGGGCGTGCAGGATGTGGAGATTCGTCCGAAGGCGTCTGGATTCATTACACGTGTCTGTGTTAAAGAAGGTCAGGCAGTCGGCGTAGGCCAGTTGCTGTTTGTGATCGACAACGAGACCTATCAGGCTGCAGTTCGTCAGGCTCAGGCTTCTGTGAATACAGCTACAGCCCAGTGCAATACTGCAAAGCTCACTTACGAGAACAACCAGAAACTGTTTGAGCAGAATGTGATCGGACAATATGAGCTGGAGTCGGCAAAGAATACTTATGCCAGTGCTCAGGCACAGCTGTCGTTAGCAAAGGCAACCTTGGCTTCTGCCAAAGAGCAGCTTAGCTTCTGCTTCGTGAAGAGTCCTGCAGCAGGCGTTATTGCCAGTCTGCCCTATAAGGTAGGTGCTATGGTCAGCGCTTCCAGCGTACCTGCCCTCACAACAGTGTCAAACATCAGTAGCATGGAGGTGTATTTCTCCATGACTGAGAAGGATATGCTCGAACTGAGTAAGACTGCTGGCGGCACACAGGCTGCCATCAATGCTATTCCTCCTGTAAAACTACAGTTGGCTGATGGTACAGTGTATGGTCATGAGGGTAAGGTTACCAAGGCAAGCGGTGTGATCGATGCTTCCACAGGTTCAGTGCAGCTCATTGCACACTTCCCGAATCCCGAGCGCTTGTTGAAGAGTGGTGGTAGCGGATCGATTGTCATTTCCAAGAACGACAATTCTGCCATCATTATCCCGCAGTCTTGTGTTTCCGAGGTGCAGGATAAGAAGTTCGTCTATGTGTTGGGCAAGGATAACAAGGTGAAATATACCGAGATTACTGTGGATCCCCAGACAGACGGTCTGAACTTCATCGTTCGTAGCGGTCTGAAGCCTGGTGACAAGTACGTTACTAATGGTATCACCAAGCTGTCTGACGGTATGGAGATTGTTCCCATCACGCCTGAGCAGTATCAGAAGAAGATCGAGGATGCTACTCAGATCAACGCTGACGGCTCTGCCAAGGGATTCGTGGATGCAATGTCAGGTAAGAAGTAAGTCACAAGTTATTAGTTATAAGTAATAGGTTCAAAGAATTTATGACTTTTACAACATTTATCAAACGCCCAGTGCTCTCTACGGTGATTTCCGTGGTGATTGTGTTGCTGGGTATCATCGGATTGACCACGCTGCCTATTGAGCAGTATCCGGACATTGCGCCGCCTACTGTTGTGGTCTTCACCAGTTATCCTGGTGCCGATGCAGAAACAGTAAAGAATTCTGTGCTGGTTCCATTGGAAGAGAGCATCAATGGTGTGGAGGGTATGGACTACCTCTCCTCATCTGCAGGCTCTGGTTCTGCAAGCATACAGGTATTGTTCCGTCAGGGTATGAATGCCGATATGTGTGCAGTGAACGTTCAGAACCGTGTTCAGCAGGCGCAGGCACTGTTGCCGGCTGAGGTTACCCGTATCGGTGTGACGGTGATGAAGCGTCAGACCTCCCAAGTAATGATGTTCACACTGACCTCCGACGGTCGCTACGACGATAAGTTCCTGACAAACTATTCAAACATTAATATCGTCCCGGCTATCAAGCGTATCCAGGGCGTGGGTGACGTTCAGTCGCCGGGTGTGAAGACATACTCAATGCGTATCTGGCTGAAGCCTGAAGTGATGAAGCAGTATAACCTGATGCCGAGCGATATCAGTGCTGTACTTGCAGAACAGAACATTGAGGCTGCACCTGGTACCTTCGGTGAGCAGTCGAATGTGGCTTATGAGTATGCCATGCGCTATACCGGTCGTCTGAAGACCGAAGAGGAGTTTGGTAACATCGTCATCTCCAGTGATGCCAATGGTAATACGCTGAAGCTGAAGGATGTGGCAAAGATTGAATTGGGTGGCTTGCAGTATAGCGTGGCCATGAAGAACAACAACATCCCCTCTGTGATGGGTATGGTGCAGCAGATTGCTGGTTCGAACGCCAATGAGATTGCCAAGCAGGTAAAGGCCGAACTGGAGGAACAGGCTAAACTGTTCCCTCCGGGCATGATCTACAAGATCAACTACGACGTAACGGAGTTCCTCTATGCTTCTATCGAGGAGGTGGTGTTCACGCTGATAATGACGCTGATTCTGGTGTTCCTTGTGGTGTATGTTTTCTTGCAGGACTTCCGTTCTACGCTCATCCCGCTGATTGCCGTGCCAGTGTCGTTGATCGGTACGTTCTTCTTCCTGAAGATCTTCGGTTTCTCTATCAACCTACTCACATTGTCAGCCTTGCTTTTGGCTATTGCCATCGTGGTGGATGATGCCATTGTGGTGGTAGAGGCTGTTCATGCTAAGCTGGATCAGGGATACAAGAGTTCGCTCACCGCATCTATAGATGCAATGAATGAGATTTCGGGCGCTATCATCTCCATTACGCTTGTGATGGCTTCGGTGTTCATTCCTGTATCGTTCATCGGTGGTACGAGCGGAACATTCTATAGGGAGTTCGGTGTCACCATGGCAGTGTCAATCTTCATCTCGGCTTTGAACGCCTTGACGCTGTCACCTGCCCTTTGTGCCATCTTCCTGAAACCGCACGATGAGAATGGCAACGAAGTGAAGATGTCGCGCATTGACCGCTTCCATGCTTCGTTCAATACAGCATACGACAAGGTGCTGGGCAAATATAAGAACGGTGTGCAGAAACTTGTGCGCAAGCCCTTGGCTATTGGTATTGCCGTGATTATCGGTATAGCCGTACTGGCCACCACGATGTTCACTACCAAGACTGGTCTGGTGCCGAGCGAGGATACGGGTACATTGTTCTGTACTATTTCCATGCCGCCGGCAACCTCTGTGGCAAGAACCCGTCAGATCATCGATCAGGTTGACTCGATGCTGGCTACGAATCCCGCCATCCAGAGTCGTGAGCAGATTCAAGGATATAACTTCATTGCAGGTTCCGGTTCCGATCAGGCAACGTTCATTCTCAAACTGAAACCGTTCTCTGAACGACAGAAGGGATTCTGGTGGAAACTGTCTGGCTTATGGCAAGGTGATGGTATCTACCGTTTCCTTGTGAATCCGTATGATGCTAACTCTGTCTTAGGACTGATTTATAAGCAGACTGCTGCTATCAAGGACGCACAGGTGCTGGCATTTGCGCCGCCGATGATTCCTGGTTTCTCTGCCAGCAGTGGTGTGTCGTTGGTGATGCAGGACCGTACAGGCGGTAATCTGAACCGTTTCTTTGAAGTGACCAAGGAGTATCTGGCTGAGCTGAACAAGCGTCCTGAGATCCAGGCTGCACAAACCAGCTACAACCCGAACTATCCGCAATATATGATTCATGTGGATGTGCCTAAGTGTAAGCAGGCGGGCATCTCACCGCAAACCATCCTTAGTACACTGCAAGGTTACTACGGTGGCTTGTATGCCTCTAACTTCAATGCTTACGGTAAGCTCTACCGTGTGATGGTGCAGGGTGATCCTTCCACACGAATGACACCAGAGAGTTTGGGTGGTGTGTATGTGCGTACCCCGCATGGTATGTCGCCAATTCTGGAGTATTGTGATTTGGAGCGTGTCTATGGTCCTTCGAACATCAACCGTTTCAACCTCTTCACTTCGATCAACGTGACGGCAACTGTAGCCGACGGTTATTCTTCGGGTGAGGCTATCAAGGCTTGTGAGGAGGTGGCTGCGCAGTATCTGCCTGCTGGTTACACCTATGATTATTCCGGTCTGACTCGTTCAGAGGCTGCTTCCAGCAATTCTACTGCATTGATCTTCGTACTCTGTTTCATCTTCATCTACTTGATTCTGAGTGCGCAGTACGAGAGTTATATTCTGCCGCTGGCTGTGGTACTATCTGTACCTTTCGGTCTGGCAGGTGCCTTCCTCTTCACACAGTTGTTCGGTCATTCGAACGATATCTACATGCAGATCTCACTGATTATGCTCATCGGTCTGTTGGCTAAGAACGCCATCCTTATCGTACAGTTTGCTTTGGAGCGCCGCGAAACAGGTATGGCCATTTCATGGTCGGCTGTGTTGGGTGCTGCCGCCCGTCTGCGTCCTATCCTCATGACCTCCCTCGCCATGATCGTAGGTTTGTTGCCAATGATGTTTGCTTCGGGTGTGGGTAAGAACGGTAACCAGACACTGGGTGCTGCAGCCGTGGGCGGTATGCTCATTGGTACGCTGCTCCAGATCTTCGTGGTGCCCACCTTGTTCGTAATCTTCCAAGGCCTGCAGGAGAAGATCTCCCCCATGAAGTTCGATGACGAGGAGAATCCTGATGTAGCAGCCGAGTTGGCACAGTACGCACATTCTAAGCCTGTGGATTACGAATTGGAGAAATAATAAAGATAAGCATATATGAAGAAGATATTATTCATGTCGTTTGCAGTCCTGTTATTGTCGGGCTGCGGACTCTATACAAAATATGAACGACCTGACGTGAATACCGAAGGACTGGTTCGTGATCCGCTGAATCCTAACGATACCTTATCGCTTGGGAAGGTGGTGGATGGACAATGGACGGCAGTGAACGGACAGGATGAGAACTTCGGTAACATGCCGTGGCGTAGCGTGTTTACTGACCCGAAGCTGCAGGAGCTGATTCAGCAGGGTCTGGACAAGAATGCCAATCTGCTCAATGCCGCCCTTAACGTCAAGATGGTGGAGGAACAGCTAAAAGTGGCTAAACTCGCTTTCGTACCAGGCTTTACCTTCACTCCGCAAGGAACAATCTCCTCGTGGGACGGTGGAAAGGCTACCAAGGCCTATTCGCTTCCAGTAAGTGCTTCGTGGAGTGTGGATCTCTTCGGTAATCTGCTGAACCAGAAGCGTAGTGCCCAGATGGCGCTGTTGGCCACTAAAGACTACCAGGTAGTGGTTCAGACGAATCTCATCAGTAACATTGCAAATCTCTATTATACATTGCTGATGCTCGACCGTCAGGTGGAGATTGTCAATAATATGAGTGAACTCACCAAGGATACTTGGGAGAAGATGAAGGTGATGAAGGAAACAAAGATCGGCTACCGCTCCACAGCTGTGCAGAGTGCTGAGGCGAACTACTATTCCGTAGAGGCTCAGAAAACCGACCTACTTCGCCAGATCCGTGAGATGGAGAATTCACTTTCTCTGCTCATCGGCCAGCCGGCGCAAACCATTGCTCGTGGCACCTTGGAGGAGCAGTCACTGCCTACCAATTTCTCCACCGGTGTAGGTATCCAAATGCTGAATAACCGTGCTGACGTGCATGCTGCTGAGATGCAACTGGCAGGATGTTTCTATGACATCAACACGGCCCGCAGTCGGTTCTATCCCAATATCACTATCACGGGTACAGGAAGCTTCACTAACAACAACGGTTTGGTGAACCCTGGTAAGATTCTGCTGAGCGCCGTAGGTAGTCTGGTACAGCCCATCTTCCAGCACGGACAGATTGTTGCCGGACTGAAAGTGGCAAAAATGCAGTACGAGCAGGCCTATAACACCTGGCAGCAGAGTGTGCTCGCTGCAGGTAGTGAGGTGAGCAATGCCTTGGTACTCTACAACTCCAGTGCTGAAAAGAGTGCCATTGAGGCCAAGCAGATTGAGGTGCTGCAGAAGAATGTGGAAGATACCAGAGCTCTGATGGCAAGCAGTAGCACCACTTATCTTGAAGTAATCCAGGCCCAGAGCAGTCTGCTCAGTGCCCAGCTCTCGAAAGTTGCCGACGACTTCCATAAGATGCAGGCGGTAGTGAACTTGTATCAAGCCTTAGGAGGAGGCGCGGAGTGAATTGATAATTGAGAATTGAAAATTATGGCAAGCGAAATTAGTCCTAAAGCCGAAATCAGCCCAAAGGCTCAGATCGGTAATAACTGTAAGATATTCCCCTTCGTATATATAGAGGACGATGTGGTGATCGGTGATAACTGTATCATCTTCCCCTTCGTAAGCATCCTTAACGGAACACGCATGGGAAGTGGTAACAAGATCCATCAGGGATCAGTGATTGCTGCTCTCCCTCAGGATTTTGATTTCCGTGGAGAGAAGACCGAATGTGTGATTGGTAACAATAATATTTTCCGCGAGAATGTGGTTATCAACAGTGCCACTCATACGGGTGGCCAGACCGTCATAGGTAGTGATAACGTATTGATGGAAGGTGCGCATATCAGTCATGATACGAAGGTAGCCGACCGTTGTGTGTTCGGTTATGGTACGAAGATTGCAGGTGATTGCGAGATTGGCAACGGTGTGATCTTTTCTTCGAGTGTGATTGAAAATGCAGCTACTCGGGTAGGAGATGGTGCTATGATTCAGGCAGGTACAACCTTCTCAAAGGATGTTCCGCCGTATATCATTGCTGGTGGCACTCCAGTAGGCTATGGTGGCGTGAATCAGACTATGTGCAAGAGCTATGGCGTCAGTGATAAAGTGCTGAAGCATATTGCCAATGCCTACCGTCTGGTGTTCCATGGTCAGACGAGTTTGTTCGATGCCCTTCTCCAGATAAAGGAACAGGTGCCCGATAGTCCGGAAATTCGTAATATCATCGAGTTCCTGGAGAATTCCAAGAAGGGAATCATCACTAAGATTTAACGGCTATCTAGTAGCTGGCAGTACAAGGAATACCCGCTGCAATCACGCGGTCACGAATGTGGTCAAGTTCCTCTTTCGTGGCCTTGCGCAGATTGTGGTCGGGTGTTTCGCGATCAATGGTGTATATCATCACCTGCTGCGGAGCAATAGCTTTGACGGTTTCCAGCCAAGGTGTGACATACTCATCCCCAGTGTTATCTACCGGTACCAGCTTCGTTCCTTCAGGACCTAAATCCACAGTCTTCTCACCTTTCATAAACATGGTTTGGATGATGAGATGACCGTTGAACTGTTTCATCTGCTCAATGATTTGCTGTAAATCGTATTTACCCGTAGGGCGGTCAACAGTCTGAATATACTCTGGATCTACCGTATCCAGCTTCAGGATGTTGTTGTCAACGCGCATAAGGGCGGCATGAACCTCAGGTTTGCAAATCATCGTACTGTTGCTTAGTACCGAAACTTTCGCATTGGGAAAGTACTTGTCGCGCAACTGTAAGGTATCATTGATGATTTTGGGGAACTGAGGATTGGCGGTAGGTTCTCCGTTACCGGCAAAGGTAAACACATCAGGTGCTGGTCCGTTAACCAGCATGTCCTTCAAACGTCTCTCCAAGGCCGCTCTCACTTCCTTTCGTGTGGGCATTTTCCTTCGAGGACGGTGGTCGGCATTGAATCCGCACTCACAGTAGATGCAGTCGAAGGTGCACACCTTACCATCAGATGGCAGGAGGTTGATACCAAGGGAAACGCCGAGTCGGCGACTTTGTACGGGACCAAAAATAGGACCGGGATAGATAATCGTTGACATACCTTTGCAAATTTCACTGCAAAAGTACGGATAAGTCAGCACAAAACAAAAAATAAAACGATTTATTTTTGTTTGTTGGGCGAAAGTACTTTCTGCGAAGCCAAAATTACGGATAAAAAAGGACAAAACAAAATAAACTCGTTTTTTTATTCTCATTTCTCATTTTATCTTTGTATCTTTGCAGCCAATAAGTTGTATACAACCTTTCTACGATGGGAAAGAAACGAACGAAAGCCCGCAACCACAGAGGATTGCAGGCAATTACTCTATGTATAAGTACGGCGATGGTGCTCATCCTTCTGGGCATGGTCGTATTCTCCGTACTCACAGCTAAGAACCTTTCTGTTTATGTCAAAGAGAATCTGAAGGTAACAATGATGCTTGCTGAGGATATGACGAACCCTGAAGCCTTGCGTCTTTGCAGGGACTTGAAGACGCGTCCTTATGTAAGCGGACTCACCTTCGTGAGCAAGGAACAGGTTCTTGAGGAGCAGAAACAGGAGTTGGGCGTTGATCCCAGTGAGTTTGCCGATGGTAATCCCTATACCAGCAGTATAGAACTGCGGTTGTCGGCCGACTATGCCAATCAGGACTCGCTGAAGTGGATATCCCAAGAGCTGAAGAAGAATACGCAGGTGCAGGAGCTGGAGTATCCGCTCGACTTGATAAACGATGTGAACCGTACGCTGAACAAGATAAACCTGGTACTGTTGGTGTTGGCTGTTTTGCTAAGCATCGTCTCCTTCTCGCTGATCAACAACTCAGTGAAGTTAGGCATCTATGCCCGTCGTTTCTCCATCCATACCATGAAACTGGTGGGGGCCTCATGGGGTTTCATCCGTCGCCCGTTCATGAAGCATGCCTTCTTCATTGGGGTATGCGCAGCCCTGATTGCCATCATCGTATTGGCTGTTGGTATCTATGTGCTCTACACCTACGAGCCAGGTGTACTGGCTGTCATTACCCCCCAGGTGATGATCATCACAGCAGTAGCCGTTCTGGTGTTTGGTATTCTCATTACCCTCCTCTGCTCCTATTTCTCAGTGAACATGTTCCTGAAGATGAAGGCTGGAGAACTTTATAAAATATAATTGAAAATTGACAATTAGGTTCATAAAGCCTATTAAGCCAATAATGTCCATCAAGCCCATTAAAATAACAAAATATGAACAAAACAAACTTTGCATTTGATCGCGTGAATTATATCCTGCTGGCAGTAGGAGTGGCCGTGGTAATCCTCGGCTTCATCCTCATGAGCGGCAGTGGTTCAACGGTAGAGTCGTTTAACCCGGAGATATTCAGTGCCATGCATATCAAGGTGGCACCCGTGGTAACCTTCCTCGGGTTTGTATCAATCGTATTTGCTATCATGCATAAGCCGAAAGATGGACTAAACAATGATAATACTGGGAAATGACACTCATTGAAACTATTATCATCGCCATCGTGGAAGGACTCACTGAGTTCCTTCCCGTATCTTCCACTGGGCACATGATTATCACCCAGAATCTTCTGGGTGTTACCGATCGTATGCAGGACGACCCAACCATGGCCGCCTTCGTGCATGCGTTCACGTTCATCATCCAGTTCGGGGCCATACTATCTGTGGTATGCCTCTATTGGAAACGTTTCTTTCGCATCGACCATTCACCGGCTCCAGAAGGGGCTTCCGCATTCGGACGACTGAAGCATAAGTTCCATTTCTATTGGCTGCTGGTTGTGGGTGTAATCCCCGCCATCGTAATCGGTCTTCTTGCCAAGAAGTCAGGCTTGCTCGATTGGTTGCTCGATAGTGTGGTTGTGGTGGCTATCATGCTCGTGGTGGGTGGCGTCTTCATGCTCTATTGCGACAAGATCTTCAACAAGCCCGACGAAAAGCGAGAGGTGACGGAGCGGAGTGCCTTCAACATTGGTCTCTTCCAATGTATCTCAGTCATTCCCGGTGTGTCACGTTCCATGGCCACTATCGTTGGTGGTATGGCTCAGGGTCTTACTCGCCGCCGTGCTGCAGAGTTCTCATTCTTCCTGGCTGTTCCAACGATGGCTGGAGCAACCGTGCTCGACCTTCTCGATCTGATGAAAGAGGGTGGGGCATGGGCTACTGCCAATAATATCACCATGCTCATCGTGGGATGTGTCGTAGCCTTTATCGTTGCGTTGCTTGCCATGAAGTGGTTTGTGAACTTCGTTTCCAAATACGGATTCAAGGCCTTCGGTATCTATCGTATCGTTGTAGGTCTCATCATACTTATCCTCATCATGGCAGGATATTCACTTTCAATGGTTGACTGATGAATTTCAAAGAGGGTGTTATTCTGAGCATCGACAAACCCTATGCCATGTCAAGCTTCGGCGCGCTGGCTCATATACGCTATCTGTTGACGAAGAAGATGCGGTATAAGGTGAAGGTGGGACATGCGGGAACGCTGGATCCGCTGGCCACAGGCGTGCTGATTCTCTGTACTGGAAAGAAGACCAAGGAGATAGAGACGCTACAGGCACACACCAAGGAATATGTGGCTACCTTGCAACTGGGGGCATCAACAGCCAGTCACGACATGGAGCATCCTGTGGATGAGGTTTTTCCCACGGAGCAGATTACTCGGGAGCGTATAGAACAGGTGCTCACCTCATTCGTTGGAGACGTAGAGCAAGTACCACCCGTATATAGTGCTGTCTGCGTGAACGGCAAACGAGCCTACCAGCTCAGTCGAAAGGGGAAGGACTTTGAGATCAAGGCAAAAACGGTGCACATCGAAGAAATCGAACTGTTGCACTTCGACGAGGAGATGATGCAGATGAGCATCCGGGTGGTATGTGGAAAAGGCACATATATCCGTTCGCTTGCCCGCGATATCGGTGAGGCGCTTGACTCTGCCGCCTATCTCACCTCTCTCTGCAGAACTCGGGTGGGCGACATACATCTGTCGCAGTGTATTACCTTGGAACAGTTTCCGAAGTGGCTCGAGGAGCAGGATCTCGAACTTTTGGAACAGTGAGTGCAGAACCAAGCATGCTTAAGTTTTGCCGAGTCGTGACAAAAGTCAACGAAGTTAAGAATTGAAGATTGAAAAATTGAAACAAAAACGATATGAAGTTATCACAGTTTAAGTTTAAGTTACCAGAGGAGCTGATTGCCCTCAACCCACCTTATCATCGGGACGAGTGCCGACTGATGGTCCTCCATCGTAAGTCGCAAACCATTGACATGTACAAAAAGGACGAGAACGGTGAGCCGTTGAAAGACGAGGAGGGTAATCCAATCTTTCTGGATTTCCGTCATGTACTGGAGTATTTCGGTGAAGGAGATGTCTTTGTGTTCAACGACACCAAGGTGTTTCCAGCTCGATTGTATGGAACCAAGGAGAAGACCGATGCCAAGATAGAGGTGTTCCTGCTGAGAGAACTTAACAAGGAGATGCGCCTTTGGGATGTGCTTGTGGAGCCGGCACGTAAGATTCGCATTGGTAATAAACTTTTCTTTGACGATAGTGGTACCATGGTGGCCGAGGTAATAGACAACACCACCAGCCGTGGTCGCACCCTGCGATTCCTCTACGACTGTCCTCACGATGAGTTCAAACGTGAGCTCTATGCTCTCGGTGAGGCTCCGCTGCCACACTATATTGTGGATCGTCGTCAGGCAACAGAAGAGGATCTGGATGATTTCCAGTGCATCTATGCCAAGAACGAAGGTGCTGTAACGGCACCGGCCAGCGGTCTGCACTTCTCGCGTGAAATGCTGAAACGCATGGAGATTAAAGGCATTGAGTTTGCATATATCACCCTTCACTGTGCATTGGGCAACTTCCACGATATTGAGGTGGAGGATCTGACCAAGCATAAGATGGACTCAGAGCAGATGTTTATTGAGAAGGAGGCGTGCGACATCGTGAACAACGCCAAGCAGAAGGGATTCCATGTCTGCGCCGTAGGTACCAGCGTGGTGAAGGCCACTGAAACTGCTGTGGGTACTGACAAGATGCTGAAGGAATACGAAGGTTGGACCAATAAGTTCATCTTCCCTCCCTATGAGTTCGGTGTGGCCGATTGTATGATTGCCAACTTCTATCACCCGCTGTCAACCCTCCTCATGGAAACGGCAGCCTTTGGCGGTTACGATCTGGTGATGGAAGCATACAATAAGGCTGTGAAAAACGGCTACCATTTCGGCTGCTATGGTGATGCTATGCTGATTCTGGACGATTAGGCAAATTGAACTTTTGGAACAGCGAGAGCCAACATGCTTGCATGATTGGGCGAGTCGTGACAAAAGTCAACGAAGTTAAAATTGAGAATTGAGAGTTGAGCGAAGGCAGAACGAAACACCGAGTATTCTTAGGTCTGGGTAGTAACTTAGGCGACCGCCAGGCGAACATCCAGCGCGCTATTGAGCTGATAAGCGAACGGGTGGGGGAGGTTATCCGTCGCTCATCGCTCATCGAGACGGAACCGTGGGGTTTTGAATCAGAGAATAAATTCCTCAATGGAGTCATCCTCTGTGAAACAACCCTTACCCCAAGACAAGTGCTGCGCAAGACTCAGAAGATTGAACGCGACATGGGGCGCAAAAAGAAAACGGTTAACTGTCAACTCTATTCAGATCGTCCCATTGACATTGACATCTTGCTCTATGATGATATCACCGTGGATGAACCAGATTTAAAGATTCCCCATCCGCTGATGCAAGAGCGAGACTTTGTGATGATACCACTTCAGGAGTTGTTATAATTACACATAATCTTTGTAGCCAGATATGAAAAAGATACTATTAATGTTCGTTGCTGTGCTGATGACTGTTTCCATGAATGCACAGGACGATAGCAAGGAACCTCCAAGGAAAAAGGTTGCCGTCGTACTTAGCGGCGGCGGTGCAAAAGGTATGGCTCATATCGGAGCGCTGAAAGTGCTTGAGAAGGCAGGAATCCCCATAGACATCGTTACGGGAACGTCGATGGGTAGTATCATTGGCGGACTCTATTCCATCGGCTACAACGCCAACTCGCTCGACTCGATGGTAAGGGTACAAGACTGGAGTTACGTCATTACCGACAAGGAAGATATGAGTCGTCAGAGTCTTATCGACCGCCAGAAACAGAACACCTATTTCTTCACGTCGGGCCTGACCATCGGTAAGCGCGACATGAATGCAGGTGGTATCATCAAGGGTAAGAACCTGGCCGAGCTGTTCCAGCAGTTGTGCTTCGGGTTTACCGACTCGCTGAACTTCTCCACCGACCTGCCCAAACCATTTGCTTGCGTGGCTACGGATATTATCGACAATAGCGAGGTGGTGTTCCATAGTGGACGATTACCGCAGGCCATGCGTGCCTCGATGGCTATCCCTGCAGCCTTCTCACCTGTGAGAATGGGTGACAAGGTGTTGGTAGATGGCGGTTTGAAGAATAACTACCCTGCCGATATTGCCCGCGAGATGGGAGCCGAGATCGTTATCGGCGTATCTGTTCAAGGCGCCCCGAAGACCGCCGAGGAGTTGGGTGGAACGATGAGTATTCTGAATCAGATTATTGATATAAACTGTAAGAACAAGTACGACGATAATGTAGCCATCACCGATCTGCACATGAAGGTGGACACCAAGGGTTATACTCCGGCCAGCTTCTCTCAGGCAGCTATCGACACGCTGATACGCCGTGGTGAGGAGGAAGCCATGCGTCATTGGGATGAGCTCATCGCTTTGAAAGAGCGCATCGGTGTGGAGAAATCGTACCAGCCTGAGATTCTCCATCCTATTCGTCCGGGCGTGATGACTGATAAGCACCGCATCCTTGGCTATACGTTTGAGAATATGACACCGAAGGATGAACGCTTCCTTCGTCAGAAATTCGGACTGGATAAGAAACTGGCCAATAAAGACAGTATCGACGCCAAGCTGGAACAAGAGCTTACTACGTCTATGCGCGTGGATCTGTTCTACCAGACAGCAGAGTGCCGTTTGGTGCCCGAACATCTGCCTGAGGTTACTCGGCGCATGAGGATTCCAGGTATCTGGAACACACAAGATAGCATCTGGGGACATGCCGATGGTGTGCGTGTGGTGCTCACGGCAGGCGAACGTAAAACAGTGCAGATACATGGAGGTGTGCGTTACGACAACGAGGAGTATGCAGCCTTGCAGATAGGTCTTGACATTCCGTTGAAGGCGGCCATACCTGTGAATACGGATATCACGCTGCGATTGGGCAAACGACTCATGGCTCGCGGTGAACTCACCGTCCACCCCAGTAGCTTCACACGACCCACGCTCAGCTATTCTTTCCGTCGTAACGACTTGGATGTATATAGGAATGGAGATCTCGATTATAACATCCGTTACAATCAGTTCCAGGGAGAACTGTTGCCCATCAACTTCAGCTTCAGTCATATCAACCTGCAGATGGGTCTTCGCTGGGATTACATGCACTATCGCGACAAGCTCGGCTCAGATAACTCCATACAGATGACACTCGAAAACGAGCACTTCTTCAGCTACCGTGCCCGATTGAATGTCAACAGCGAGGACAATTGGTACTTCCCCACGACTGGTACGCGGTTCAATGCTGAATACGCCTATCTTACCGATAACTTCACCAAACTCAAAGACGAAGTGGGTATGAGCGAGGTGAGCGCCGACTGGCGAATGTCGTTCCCTATAGGCAGTCGTTTAGCCATTCAGCCCATGCTCTATGGTCGTCTGCTCTTTGGTTTCAATTCTGCCCCGTTCGGTAATACCATTGGTGGCGACTGGTTTGGTCATTATGTAGATCAGCAGATGCCCTTTGCCGGTATCGGTAATATGGAGTATGTCAAGAGTAAGTTCTTGGCCGCCCATATCCAGGCACAACAACGAATCGGCAGCAACAACTACATCTTGTTCAAGGTGGCAACAGGTCAGCATGCCGAAAAACTGAAGGAACTGCTCGACAGTCGTACACTTATCGGTGTTCAGGGATCCTATTTCTACAACACCATGTTCGGCCCTGTAGGAGCCGTCGTCGGCTATAGTAACCGCACCAAGTCGCCTTACGTCTACCTGAACATTGGATTTGTGTTCTAAGGAAATCTCGAGCCCCGATTCTACTCAATCTTTCCTGCCAACCTCATGCGGGTTTTAGCGGGTGTTGCCGGGGCAGTGATGCTGGCGGTGTTCACAGTCTGCTGGTTTCCCTCGATATTGAACTGCAGGGTAGCACCGTCGTTGCGTACATCGATGGTGACGTTGGCACCCATCACCAGGGGTAGGTTCACGTCGCCATGACCGCCTGGGAAGCCGCAGAGCACAGGGATATGGTAGTCTTTCAGCATCTCGTTGAGCATCGCCTCCACACTCTCATAAGTAAACTCCGTACCGCAGTCGGTAAACTCCCCAAGGATGATGCCCTTACAGCGGTCGAGCACCCCATTCATCTGCAGGATGCGCATCTGACGGTCGATATTATGCATCGACTCCTCCACCTCCTCCACAAAGAGAATCAGGTCTTTGCCCCTCGTAGCGTCAGCCTGTGAGCCCAGGTTAGGCGCAAAGGTGCAGATATTGCCGCCCACCAGTACGCCGCTTGCCTTACCCACGATGTTCTGCTTATGAGCAGGCAGTTCATAACGTGGCACATAACCAATCAGTAAGTCGCGCATCAGCGTACTCGATGCATCGTCGCCCCCTTTGGCCAAGAACGAGCTCATTGTACCGTGAATACTCATCACCCCCGCACAGGTAAACAGTCCGTGCAGGGTAGAGATATCACTGAAGCCCACCAGCCATTTGGGCGAGCCCTTCAGCTCAGCCAGTGTCAGCTGGTCGATGAGTTGGATGGTGCCATAGCCGCCGCGGTTACAGATAATCGCCTTGATGCTCGGATCGTCGAGTGCCCAGCGAATATCGCTCACGCGCTCGCTTACCGTTCCAGCATAGCGTCCATCCACCACCTTACCCACATTCGGTCCGATAACAGGCTCCAGGCCCCATTTGCGCAACACTTGAGCCGTTTTCTCCACGTTTTCCATCGGCGTGAAATACGAGGGTGAGATCAGTGCCACCTTGTCGCCCGGTTTCAGATAATCAGGTTTCTGGCATTTCAGATCCACGGTCTGCTCACGTTTCACCACATCATAATCATCCTCGTCGCTGCAGGATGATAATAAACCAACCATCATGATAGAAATCACGACGGTCATGGTTGTCATTAAAGTCTTCTTCATCATTTTCATGTTATGTTATTATCGATTATTCAACTATCTGGAGACAAAGGTAGTGCAAACCGAGCGAAAAGCAAAGAAAAAAAACAATTTTCTTTTGCTTTTCCGAGGTGCAGCCTACCTTCGACGAAGTCAAAGGTACGATTAAGTGAGCACAATACAAAATAAATTGATTAAAAACCTCACACAGAATGCAGAAATCTGATTCAACTGATAATTTCCGTTTTTCCGTTTCTTTTCAGATTCTTCCGTTATAAACATCCTTGCGCCAATCACTATGAGAATAAACATTGGTGCGGACAAACGAACGAACGAACAGTTTGTCTTACCCTGAAACAGTTGACATCGTACTGATTTTGGTTGACTCAAAATGTAACTTTGTGACATGTGAATTTGTGACAATAAGCACCTCCAATAATCGGAGTAGAATAGTTATATTAATATATAATTTATTATATATTTATATAAATTATTATTACTTATTATTTGTAATCTCATCTTCCTTTCTCATCTTCCTTCCTCTATATCGAACCTCCTTAATGTCACAAAGTCAAAAGTCACAAAGTACAATTTGTGTAATCTTTCCTTGATCAGGTTGATAGTTTTTCAAACTGTTCGAACTGTTCGTTCGTTTGTTCGTTCCAAAACCCTCGCTTTGCAAACTATGGCAGTTTGTGCTATAAACTATGGCAGTTTCTTGTTGAAAGTGCCTCAAACGCTGATATCGCGAACGTCATTCTCTGGGAGCGGGAACGTCAAACGCTGGTAGTGTCTACGGCGTTCAGTGTTTTTTAACAGTTAAATCCTCGTTGTTAAAGGATTTTCACACGCTGTGACCCCTCAAATTTGGTGGTGTGAAAAATAATTCGTAATTTTGTGCCGTGGTTGACGACAAAAAAAGTGGAGAGTTTTGAGACTCTCCACTATTGTTTAATCCTTTACAGAGATTAGCGGCGCAGACCGAGGGCCTTAACGATAGCACGGTAGCGCTCAATGTCGCGCTCCTTCATGTAATCGAGCAATGCACGACGCTTACCAACCAACTTGGTCAGTGAACGAGCAGTAGCGTGATCCTTGTGGTTCTGCTTCAGGTGCTCGGTGAGGTGAGAGATACGATAGGTGAACAATGCAACCTGGCTCTCTACAGAACCGGTATCCTTAACACCACCCTTGCCATACTTCTCGAAAATCTCCGCTTTTTTAGCTTTGTCTAAATACATAATAATAACTTGTGATTAATGATTTGCAATAACATCTTTCCAACGCGATTCCTGCCTAATCACATGCAGACTACGTCGTTAAATGCTCCGGATTTTCCGAAATGCGGGTGCAAAGGTACGATGAATAATTGAAAATTGAAAATTGAAAGTTGAAAATTATGGTATATTGAGGTGGATTAGGATTACTTTTAATGATATTTAACACGTTAGAAGGTGCCTGATCATCATTTCTCGGGTCATCATACCTCATTTCTCGCATAAAATGATTACCTTTGCACGCGTTTTTCAAATAAATAAGTATGCAGGATATCAGAAACATAGCAATTATTGCCCACGTTGACCATGGTAAGACCACCTTGGTGGATAAGATGATGCTGGCGGGAAACCTGTTCCGCGAAGGACAGAACCTGAGCAGTCAGGTGCTGGATAGTAACGACCTGGAACGCGAGCGAGGCATAACCATCCTTTCCAAGAACGTTTCCATCAACTGGAAGGGTACGAAGATCAATATTATCGACACTCCGGGGCATAGCGACTTCGGCGGTGAGGTGGAACGTGTGCTGAACATGGCCGACGGCTGTCTGCTGTTGGTGGACGCATTCGAAGGACCGATGCCGCAGACTCGCTTCGTACTGCAGAAGGCTTTGCAGATCGGACTGAAGCCCATCGTGGTGGTGAACAAGGTGGATAAGCCTAACTGCAGACCAGAGGAGGTGTACGAGATGGTATTCGACCTGATGTTCGCACTGAATGCTACCGAGGACCAGCTCGACTTCCCCGTGGTGTATGGCTCGGCCAAGAACGGATGGATGGGCGAGGATTATAAGCAGCCTACCAATGATATTACGTATCTGCTGGACAAGATCATCGAGGTGATTCCTGCTCCGAAGCAGATCGAGGGTGATCCGCAGATGCTGATTACCTCGCTCGACTATAGTAGCTATACGGGTCGTATCGCTGTGGGACGTGTGCATCGCGGAACACTGCGCGGGGGCATGAATATCTCGATTGCCCATCGCGACGGAACGATCGAGAAGACCAAGATCAAGGAACTGCATACCTTTGAGGGAATGACGCATGTGAAGACCGATCATGTGGACTCTGGTGATATCTGTGCCGTGATTGGCTTGGAGCGCTTCGAGATTGGTGATACGATAACCGACTTCGAGAATCCTGAGCCACTGCCGCCCATCGCCATTGACGAACCAACCATGTCGATGCTCTTCACCATTAACGACTCGCCTTTCTTCGGTAAGGAGGGAAAGTTCTGCACAAGTCGTCATATTCAGGATCGTCTGAGTAGGGAGTTGGAGAAGAACTTGGCGTTGCGGGTGGAGCCATTCGAGGACAGTACCGATAAGTGGCTGGTAAGCGGACGTGGCGTTCTACACCTCTCCGTGCTGATCGAAACCATGCGCCGCGAAGGCTATGAGCTGCAGGTTGGTCAGCCGCAGGTGATCTACAAGGAGATTGATGGGGTGCGCTGCGAGCCCGTGGAGGAGCTCACCATCAATGTACCCGAGGAGTTCTCGAGTAAGATGATTGATATGGTGACACGCCGTAAGGGTGATATGACCAGTATGGAGACGCAGGGCGACCGCGTGAACATCGAGTTCGACATCCCGTCGAGAGGTATCATCGGACTGCGTACCAATGTGCTGACAGCATCGCAGGGTGAGGCTATCATGGCGCACCGTTTCAAGGACTACCAGCCGTATAAAGGGGAGATCACTCGTAGAGTGAATGGCTCGATGATCTCACAGGAGACAGGTTCATCATTTGCCTACGCCATCGATAAGCTGCAGGACCGCGGAAAGTTCTTCATCGATCCGGGTGAAGAGGTGTATGGCGGTCAGGTGGTAGGTGAGCATGTTCACGATAACGACTTGGTGATCAATGTGTGCAAGGCTAAGCAGCTGACGAACGTTCGTGCTTCGGGTACTGACGAGAAGGCGCGTATCATCCCCAAGACCGTGATGAGTCTTGAGGAGTGTCTTGAGTATATCAAGGAGGATGAATACGTGGAGGTGACACCGAAGTCGATGCGTATGCGCAAGATTATTCTCGATCACCTGGAGCGCAAACGCGCCAACAAGGAATAATCATGAACCCACGCGATAACCAGATACTGAGAATTGCCATACCCAGTATCGTGAGTAATATCACGGTACCCCTTTTAGGACTGGTTGACGTGGCAATTACGGGGCATCTGGGGGCTGCCGCCTATATCGCGGCCATCAGCATCGGTAGTATGGTGTTCAATACCACCTACTGGCTGTTCGGCTTTCTGCGGATGGGCAGCAGCGGACTCACCTCACAGGCGCTGGGAAGGCGTGACTTCCAGGAGGTGGTGGCGTGGCTGATAAGGGGATTGGTGATTGCACTGGGTATCGGACTGCTGCTGATTCTTGCGCAGTGGCCGATACGGGAAATGGCCTTGCGACTGATGCAGCCCGAGGAGGAGGTGCGACAGATGGTCATCACCTATTTCCATATCTGTATATGGGGCGCTCCCGCAACATTAGGTCTCTATACCTTGAACGGCTGGTTCATCGGTATGCAGAACTCGCGGATACCGATGGTGGTTGCCATCGCACAGAATATCATCAACATTCTTCTTTCTCTCTTCTTCGTCTTCGGCCTTCATATGAAGGTGGAAGGTGTGGCTTCGGGAACGCTCATCGCCCAATGGGTGGGCTTCCTTTTTGCCTGCGTTCTATGCCACCGTATCTATGGAAAGAGGGTGGGGAGTGTGGCTTTGTTGTCTCGGGATAACGTAACAACGTTATTTCGTAACAAGGAGATCAGACGGTTCTTCCAGATTAACCGGGATATCTTCTTCCGAACGGTTTGTCTGGTCAGCGTGATGCTGTTCTTTACCACCGCAGGATCGTGGCAAGGGGAAGTGACGCTGGCGGCCAACACCTTGCTGATGCAGCTCTTCCTACTGGTGAGCTATGTGGTTGACGGCTTTGCCAACGCAGCCGAGGCCATGAGCGGGAAATACTGGGGCGCAAGGAACTTCAGGGCATTCAGCTATACGGTAAGGCACTGTTTCCTGTGGGGCTTTATCTGCGCATTCCTGTTCACCGTTATCTATATGGTGGGTGGAGATGCGTTTGTGGCGCTGCTCACCGATGAGCCCACCGTGGTGGAAGAGGCTCGTGAGTATATCTGGTGGATATACCTGATACCGATTTGCAGTATCCTGGCCTTTATCTGGGATGGGGTGTTCGTGGGAATCACTGCCTCGCGCGAGATGCTGATCACCTCGCTGGTGGCGGCTGTTGTGTTTTTCCTGTTGTTCGTCTCGGTGTATAACTCTTGGGGCAACCACGGATTATGGTTGTCGTTCCTGGTTTATCTGTTGATAAGGGGTTCGCTGCAGACGGTGTTCTTCCACCGTTCTCTCATGGATAGACAAGATTCGCTTCTGTAATCTGCTCCAATACCTCTTCGAGATACTTACGGGCTTCAAGACGAGCCATGGGAAGGTCGTGCAGCAGATAGTTTCCGCAGTCTTTTGCCGCCGCACCGGGAATCTCACCTTCAAAATCGGCCACAAAGCGGAACGTGCGTTTCATCAGTTCCACAATATCCTTCGAAGCATAGTCGCCTCGTAACAGCAGGTAGTTACCTGTGAGACAACCCATGGGACCCCAGTAGATGATGCGGTCTTTCCACTCAGGATCATTGCGCAGATAGGTGGCTGCCAGGTGCTCAATGGTATGGATGGCTCCATTGTGGAGTACAGGCTCGCGGTTGGGCTCCTTCATGCGGATGTCGAAGGTGGTAACGGTCTCGCCGCCCACCTGGTCCTTCCGGCTTACATAGATACCGCGCAGCAACTTGTTGTGGTCGATGGTAAACGAAGGGATCTTGTCCATTTCTTTCATCGTATAGGGTTTATAACAGTTCGAGGAAACGCTTGGTGACATTGAAGGAACCTTCGGCCATGCGCGACCAGAAGTCGAAATACTGGGAGGCCTTGTTGTCCTTCAGGGGAATATCGCTAATGATGCGGAATGAGATAAACGGTATCTGGTAGAGATGACAGGTGTGGGCAATGGCACAGCTCTCCATATCCACGGCCTTGGCATCAGGGAACTTCTCAAGGATGGAACGCATCTTCTCTTGCGAGTCAACAAACCAGTCGCCAGTAACAATCAGTCCGCTGACAACGGTGTTGCTGCTTTCCTTCTTGTTCACTTCGAGGGCTTTCTCCACCAGGTTCTTTGTTGTCTTGAAACGTGCTGGTGTACCGATTAGCTGACCGTATTCCACCTCGCTGCCGCAATAGACATCATGGTAGGTGCACTCGGTGCTCACCACGACATTCATCACCTCTAAGGAGATGTCGGCGCCGCCGGCTACACCGGTACTGATGATGAGATCGGGATGATAAGTGCTAATCAGTTCTGTGGTCCCCACTGCGGCGTTTACCTTACCAATGCCACACTGCATCATGATCATCTCGTTGTTGTTGATATGACCGAGAATGTAGTGACGACAGTGGTGCTTTTCAGCGCGGGGCTCGTCAAGGAGTGTCTTCAACTGGACAAACTCCTTTTCCATGGCTACTATAATTCCTATTTTCATAACTTGGTGCAAAGTTAAGGAATTTAATTGAGAATTGAAAATTGAGAATTGAAAATTGAGAGTTGTGAATTGAAAATTGAAATAAAATACTCACATCTTTGTATCTTTGGATACTTCTTCGTATCTTTGCAGTCAAATAAAAACGATCTGTTATGAGAACTTTGAAACAATATCTGCCGGACGCACTGGTTGTGATCCTCTTTGCTGTCATCTCGTTTGCCTATTTCTTCCCTGCCGACATCGAGGGAAAGATCTTGTATCGACATGATTCGTCAGCTGGTGTAGGAGCCGGACAGGAAGCCAAGGAATATCTTGAGCGCACAGGAGAGCGCACACGATGGACAAACGGCTTGTTCAGTGGTATGCCTACCTACCAGACATCCCCGTCGTACAACAGTACTACGGCCTTGGGAAAGGTAATCAACGCCTATCACCTGTGGCTGCCGGAGAATGTGTGGTATGTGTTTGTCTATCTGTTGGGATTCTATCTCTTGCTGCGGGCATTCGACTTCCGTCAGTGGATGGCTGCCCTGGGAGCTGTGATATGGGCGTTCTCAAGCTATTTCTTCATCATCATCGCCGCAGGACATATCTGGAAGGTGTGGGCTTTGGCCTACCTGCCGCCGATGATAGCGGGTATCGTTCTGGCCTATAAGGGGAAATACCTGTGGGGATTGATCGTTACGGCTGTGTTCACGGCGTTTGAGATCAATGCCAACCATGTGCAGATGACTTACTATTACTTGTTCATCATCTTGTTCATGGTGATTGCATGGCTCGTGGAGGCTGTGCGCAAGAATCAGATTCGTCATTTCCTCAAAGCATCAGGGGTATGTATCGTGGGTGCACTTATAGGCATCTGCCTGAACCTCTCGAACCTCTATCACACCTGGCAGTACTCGCAGGAGTCGATGCGTGGGAAGAGTGAATTGGTGAAAAAGAACAGCGCTAATCAGACCAGTAGCGGACTGGAACGTGATTATATCACGCAGTGGAGCTATGGTATCGGGGAGACATGGACCTTACTGGTGCCGAATACGAAGGGTGGTGCCAGTGTGCCGCTGGCCATGAACAAGACAGCCATGGAACATGCGGATAACCAGTTCGTGGATATCTATCAGCAGTTAGGACAGTATTGGGGCGAACAGCCAGGTACAAGCGGACCGGTATATGTGGGGGCCTTCGTGCTGATGCTGTTTGTCTTGGGTCTGTTCATCGTGAAAGGACCGATGAAGTGGGCTTTGCTGGCTGCTACCATCCTGTCCATCTTACTGTCGTGGGGAAAGAACTTTATGGGACTGACGGATTTCTTTATCGACTATGTGCCGATGTATGCCAAGTTCCGAACGGTGGCTTCCATACTGGTGATTGCTGAGTTCACCATTCCACTGCTGGCCATGCAGGCACTGAAGAAACTGCTGGATGAGCCAGAACTGATGAAGCCAAGGATGAAGTATGTGCTTATATCCTTCTTACTGACGGGAGGTATCGCCATGTTGTTCTCGCTGATGCCCTCTATGTTCTTTTCGAACTATATCTCATCTGCTGAGATGAATGCGCTGAAGAACGGCTTGCCACCGGAGTATCTAGCTCCGCTGGTGGCGAACCTGACGGAGATGAGGCAGGCCATGTTTACCGCCGACAGTCTGCGTTCGTTCTACATCATTCTGGTAGGTACGGGTATTCTGCTCGCTGTTGCCTTCGGTAAGCTGAAAAAGGAATATGCTGTGGGGATTATCTTGGTGCTCTGTCTTGTTGATATGTGGACAGTGAACAAGCGCTACCTGAACAACGATATGTTCGTGAACAAGAGCGAGCGTGAGGCTCCGCAGCCTAAGACGAATACGGATGAGTTTATCCTGCAGGATACAAGCGACCATGGTAACTACCGTGTGCTGAACCTTGCTTCGAACACGTTTAACGAGAATGAGACATCTTACTACCATAAGAGCATTGGTGGCTACCATGCTGCCAAGCTGCGCCGCTACCAGGAGCTGATCGATGCTTACCTCTCGCCTGAGATGCAACAGATGATGCCAGCGATTGCTGGGGCTGCTGGGGATATGACGAAGGTGAACGGTGATAGCATCTTCCCGGTGATGAACATGCTGAACATGAGGTATGTTATCTTACCGCTGCAGAGTGGTGAGACTGTTCCTGTGAAGAACCCGTATGCTTACGGTAATGCGTGGTTCGTGGATCAGGTGCAGTATGTGGAGAATGCGAATGAGGAACTGGATGCGCTGGGCAAACTGTCTTTGAGACACCAGGCTGTGGCTGATAAGAAGTTCAGTGAGCAGCTGGGAGAGGCGAAGGAGCAGGATGGCACCTCGGTGGTGACACTGACAGCCTATGAGCCGAACCACCTGTCGTATGACGTGCAGTCGGGCAAGGGTGGTGTCATCGTCTTCTCGGAAATATACTATCCCGGATGGACCGCCACGGTTGACGGTAAGGATACCGAGTTGGGCAGGGTTGACTATGTGTTGCGTGCCTTGCAGGTTTCACCGGGCAGTCATAAGGTGGAACTGATGTTCTACCCCAAGAGCATCAACACCACAGAGACCATTGCCTATCTGGCGTATGTGGTTCTCTTGCTGATGATCCTCTTCATGGTGTATCTCCAATGGAAAAAGTCGAAACGCAGTGAGGCATGAAAAAACTGCTGTCGCTGCCGCCCAATCTCGTAGGTTGCTTCCATGAGATAACTGGTTACAACCGTGATGAGTGGTTCTGCACCCATGATCCCATCGGTAGGAAACTGGGTTCGGGCGGTGGCAGCGCATGGCTTCTGCAAGCGTGCTATGACGAAGGAGGAAGGACGAAGGAGGAAGGAGAAAGGAGAAAGGACGAAGGGGATTTTGATGCGTGGCTGGCTTCAGAGAAGCGTATCTTGATTCACGCAGGCGGTCAGAGTCGTAGGCTACCTGCCTATGCGCCTTCGGGAAAGGTTCTCATTCCCATCCCGGTGTTTAGATGGGAGCGGGGACAACGGTTGTCACAAGACTTACTCTCGCTGCAGGTGCCGCTCTATGAGCGGATCATGCAGGCAGCCCCTGATTCGTTGCATACGATGATTGTCAGCGGGGATGTGTTGGTAAGGGCCACACAACCGCTACAGAAGATTCCGGAGGCTGATGTGGTTTGCTACGGCTTGTGGCTCAGTAGGGAGACTGCAAAGAACCACGGTGTGTTCGTCAGTGAACGGCAGTCGCCTAACACCTTGAAGTGTATGCTGCAGAAACCTTCGGTGCAGACACTCGGGGAACTGCTGAAAGATCATTTCTATCTGACGGATATCGGTATCTGGCTACTAAGCGACCGAGCGGTGAAACTGCTGATGCAACGGAGTAATGACGGAGCATATGATCTCTATAGTCAGTTTGGCTGCGCCTTAGGTACCAACCCTGGAATCATAGATGAGGAACTGAATGGCTTGAAGGTGGCAGTGCTGCCTTTGCCTGGGGGGGAGTTCTACCATTACGGCACTTCGCCAGAGATCATCTCTTCTACGTTGGCCATTCAGAACTTGGTGAACGACCAGCGTGAGATTATGCATCATTCCAGGAAACCGCATCCGGCCATGTTCATCCAGAATGCGATTACTGAGGCTCCCATCACCGAGAATAACCAGAACCTATGGGTGGAAAACAGCTTCGTGGGAAGGAAATGGGTACTGAGTCATGAGCATATCATTACCGGTGTACCGGAAAACGATTGGGATATTCACCTTCGTCCTAACGACTGTATTGATATGGTTCCTGTTGGGGAGAAGGAATTCGTGGTGCGGCCCTATGGCTTTAATGATTCGTTTAGAGGTGGTGTTGCTGAGGAGACGACTTTGTTTCTCGGCAGACCGCTGCGGAAATGGGCGGAGGAAAGGAGAATCGTCTTCGATAATAACGGGGATATCCAACAGGTTCGTCTATTCCCTGTTACTGACAGTCTGCATGATGCAGGACTGCTGCTGAGATGGATGATGGATAGTCCTGAGCTGGAAGGTGGCAGGCGCTTATGGGAACGGTGCAGGAAGATGAGTGCTGAGGAGATTTCTGCCGAAGCTAATCTGGTGCGCCTTACCAAACAGAGAGAGGGCTTCCGCAGGGAGAACTGGCGGATGCTGGCAAGGAACTACGAGCATAGTGTGTTCTATCAGGTTGATCTGGAAGATGCGGCGCGGGCTTTTGCCGACCATCATCTCCAGGAACCGTTGCCGATTCCTGAACAGACACCGCTGTTTACTCGTATTCATGATAGTATGTTCCGCTCTGAACTGGCTCGACTTACTGGTAGGAAGGAGGATTCCAATACTTATGAACAGAAGGCTTTCTCCCTTCTTCGTGAGGGTATTACCCAGCAGATTCTTCTGGATAAGCAGTCGCCTAAGATGTCGGTTTACAGTGATCAGATTGTCTGGGGACGTTCGCCTGTGCGTATAGATATTGCCGGGGGGTGGACAGATACACCGCCGTATTGTCTGATGGAAGGTGGAAACGTGGTGAACCTGGCCATTGAACTGAATGGGCAACCGCCGTTGCAGACCTACATTCGTCCGTGCAAAGAACCGCATATCGTACTGCGGAGCATTGATCTGGGGGCCATGGAAAGGGTGACGACGTATGAGGAGTTGGTCGACTACCATCATGTAGGTAGTCCGTTCTCTATTCCCAAGGCGGCTCTGGCCTTAGCAGGATTCTTACCTGCATTCAGCGAGGAGTCGTTCGCTTCATTGGAGGAACAGCTGACAGTCTTTGGCTGTGGCATCGAGATTACTTCCCTTTCTGCCATTCCTGCGGGCAGCGGACTCGGAACGAGTAGTCTGCTGGCCTCTACCATTCTTGGTGCATTGAGCGATTTTTGCGGGTTGGCATGGGACAAGGACGAGATAGGTTATCGTACCCTTGTCTTGGAACAGCTCCTGACAACAGGTGGTGGCTGGCAGGATCAGTTCGGTGGCATCCTGCAAGGCGTGAAACTGTTGCAGACAGAACGGGGCTTTGCCCAGCAGCCTGTGGTGCGCTGGCTTCCCGATAACCTGTTTACACAACCAGAATATGCGGCTTGTCACCTGTTGTATTATACAGGAATCACCCGCACGGCGAAGAGTCTTCTTACCGAGATAGTAAGACGTATGTTCCTGAACCAGCATACAGAGTTGTCATTGCTCCGTGAGATGAAGCAGCATGCCATGGATATGTATGAGGCAATTCAACGTAATGATTTCATGGAGATGGGAAGACTGGTACGGAAGTCGTGGCAGCAGAACCAGCTCATCGACAGCGGTACGAATCCTACTGAGGTGCAACGTATCGTTTCACTGGTGGATGATCTGTGTCTGGGCTATAAGCTCTCGGGTGCCGGCGGTGGTGGCTATCTCTATATGGTGGCGAAGGATCTGGAGGCTGCTGCCCGTATCAAACAGCAGTTAACGGTAGAACGCACCAATACTAATGCGCGGTTCGTGGATATGTCGTTGAGCACTACAGGACTGCAGGTGAGTAGGAGTTAATCAAATCTTTATACAGTGGAATTCAGAACAACAGTAAGTATCCCAGCATCAAAGTGGAAGGTGGAACCGCATCACCAACTGCTCTTCGTGGGCAGCTGCTTTGCCGACAATATCGGGAAACGGTTTTCCGATAACATGTTCCTTACTACAGTGAACCCCTTCGGTGTGATGTATAATCCTGCCAGTGTGCTGCATACGCTGGAGCGGATGTATGCGGATGGAGCATCTGCATTTGCCGCGCCCGATGTGGCGATACTCTCCTTGGGTACCAATCATGTGTATATCCTCAACGAGACGGGTGAGATTGTGGATAACTGTGAGAAACGTCCGCAACGGCTCTTCACGGAGAAGATCCTTTCGATAGAGGAGTGTACCGACTATCTCACACGATGTGTCAACCTTCTGCAACAGGTGAACCCCGATGTACGCATCATCTTCACCGTTAGTCCGATACGCTATGCGAAATACGGCTTCCATGAGAGTCAGCTGTCTAAGGCCACCTTGTTAATGGCCATCCACACCCTCCTGTCATCTTTCAATTGTCAATTGTCAATTGTCAACTGTCAACTGCTGTACTTCCCCTCCTACGAGATCGTGCTGGATGAGTTGCGCGACTACCGTTTCTACGCATCTGACATGCTTCATCCCTCTGAGCAGACAGTGGATTATATCTATGAGCGGTTCGCTGAAACCTTCTTCTCAGAGAAAACGCTTCGATTCGTGGAGGAGTATCGTCCCATTAAACAAGCGCTGAATCACCGTCCTTTCAACCCTGACAGCGAGGAATACCGAAGGTTCATCGCCCAGACAAAGGAAAAACTGGAAGCATTCAAGGCTCGTTATCAGCGTTCATAAGCATCTGCACATTTCCCTTTTGTGAAACTATTACCCTGAATATTTTGTCGTTTCGTCAAAAAGTTGTAATTTCGCAGCATCAATAAAGACAGTATTCATGACATATACGATCGAAAAGGTGGCCACCCTGATAGGAGCCCGGCGTTATGGTAGTCGGGAGGCTCAGATCAGATGGCTTCTCACTGACAGCAGATCGCTCTGTTTCCCTGAGGAAACCCTGTTCTTCGCGCTGAAAACAAAAAGAAACGATGGTCATAGGTATATCGATGACCTCTATCGCCGTGGGGTAAGAAACTTCGTGGTGGAGGTGGTGCCGACTCAGGCTGATGAGCGTTATCCGCAGACAAACTTCCTGAAGGTGGTGGATACGCTGGCTGCCTTGCAACGACTGGCGGAGCGTCATCGTGATGAGTTTGATATTCCCATCGTAGGTATTACAGGTAGTAATGGTAAGACCATGGTGAAGGAGTGGCTGTATCAGCTGCTGCTCCCGTCACGTCATGTGGTCCGCTCACCAAAGAGCTACAACTCACAGATAGGCGTTCCCTTGTCGGTGTGGCTGCTGAACGAGGAGTCGCGTGTAGGACTCTTCGAAGCGGGTATCAGTGAGCCGGGGGAGATGCTGGCCTTGCATGACATGATCCAGCCAACCATCGGTGTGTTCACTTGTCTGGGTAGTGCGCATCAGGAGAACTTCCGCTCGCTTGATGAGAAATGTACAGAGAAACTGGAGCTGTTCCATGATGCAGAGGCGGTGGTGTATTGTTCTGACGACCCTGTGGTGAGTCGTTGCATGAGGCGCAGCGGCTATAAAGGGGAACGTCTTACGTGGTCGCGTGAGAACAAGGAAGCAACGATATATGTGAAGGGTGTCACAAACGCCCATCTCTCCACCAAGGTGGAGTATATATATAAAGGTGTAGAGGGCTCATACGAGATTCCGTTCATCGATGAGGCTTCTATCGACAATTCCATTACTTGTGCCGTTACCGCCTTGCAGTTGGGTGTGACCATCGAGGAGCTGACTGAGCGGATGCCGCAGCTGGAGCCGGTGGCCATGCGACTGGAGGTGAAGGAGGGTCAGCACGGCTGTACATTGATTAACGACTCGTATAACTCTGATATCAACTCCCTGGCTATTGCGCTCGACTTCATGAACCGTCGTCCGGAGCATCAGGGGAGGAGTCGTACGCTGGTGTTGAGTGATATTGACCAAAGCGGCGAGGATCCTCATTCCCTGTATGACAAGGTGATGCGACTGGCTGAGAGTAGGGGAATCAATAAGTTTATCGGCATCGGTAAGGAGATCAAGGAGTACGTGAAGAGCGTCGCCCCATCATCGTCGTGCGAACAGCATGCGTTCATCACAGTGGGGGATTTCCTCTCTTCTGCCTTGTTCCGCAACCTGCACAATGAGGTGATTCTCCTGAAGGGAGGGCGCCGTTTCGGCTTCGAGCAGATTACGGAACTGCTGGAGCAGAAGGTGCACGAGACCATTCTCGAGGTGAACCTGAACGCGCTTGTGGACAACCTGAACTATTTCCGCTCGTTCCTGAAGCCGGAGACGAAGATGGTGTGCATGATCAAAGCTGATGGCTATGGAGCCGGAGCGGTGGAGATTGCCAAGACACTGCAGGATCATCATGTGGATTATCTGGCTGTGGCTGTGGCTGATGAGGGTGTAACCTTGCGGAAAGCTGGCATCACCAGTAGCATCATGGTGATGAATCCTGAGATGACCGCTTTCAAGACGATGTTCGACTATGACCTGGAACCTGAGGTATATTCCTTCCGACTGCTGGATGCGCTGATCAAGGCAGCACGTAAGGAGGGTATTACCGGATGGCCTGTACATATCAAACTGGATACGGGTATGCACCGACTGGGATTCAATATCGGTACGAAGGAGGGTGAGAAGGATGAGATTGATGAGTTGATTGAACGACTTACTCACCAACAGGCGGTGATACCACGATCGGTGTTCTCGCATTTCGTGGGAAGCGACAGTGATGATTTCGACCGCTTCTCTGCCCGTCAGTTCGAACTGTTCGAGAAAGGGAGCAGCAGAATACAGCAGGCGTTCAGTCATCAGATACTCCGACACATGGACAACTCTGCGGGTATCGAGCATTTCCCGGAACGACAGATGGAGATGTGCCGACTGGGAATAGGACTCTATGGCGTGGATCCTTATGTGGCACCGCAGACGAATCACCTCTCACCGCTCAGGTGTGTGAGTACACTCAAGACTACCATTCTTCAACTGCGACATGTGCCGAAGGAGGATACGGTGGGGTACAGCAGGAAGGGTGTACTTACACGCGATAGTGTGATTGCCGCTATTCCTATTGGCTATGCCGACGGCTTGAACCGTCATTTAGGAAGAGGACGTTGCTACTGTCTGGTAAACGGTCAGAAAGCACCTTATGTAGGAAATATCTGCATGGATGTGGCCATGATTGACGTGACGGATATTCCTTGCCAGGAGGGTGACACGGTGGAGATCTTCGGAGAGCATCTGCCTGTTTCCATACTGGCTGAGTGCCTGGATACCATTCCGTACGAGGTGCTTACGGGTATCTCAAACCGCGTGAAGCGCGTGTATTTTCAGGACTGAAGATAAATCAAATGAATAGATAATTAAAAATGACTCCTGTAAAAACTACTACTATGACCCACTTCCGCTGGGTTATCTGTGGATTGCTGTTCCTGGCAACCACCGTCAACTACATGGACCGACAGGTCCTGTCTCTCACCTGGAAGGACTTTATTGCTCCTGAGTTCCACTGGACCGATGCCAACTATGGTAAGATCACGGCGTATTTCTCTATCTTCTATGCTATCGCCAACCTCTTCGCTGGGAAATTCATCGACTGGATGGGTACGAAGAAGGGTTACCTCATCGCTATCTTCGTATGGTCATTGGGTGCTTGTCTTCATGCTGGCTGCGGCTGGGCTGCCATGGAATGGGAAGGATATAGCTCGGTGGCGCAACTGGGACAACTGACGGGTGACGCTGCGGTGATGATTGCTACCGTGTCGATGTACTTGTTCCTTGCCTGTCGTATGGTACTTGCCCTTGGTGAGGCGGGAAACTTCCCGGCTGCCATCAAGGTGACTGCTGAGTATTTCCCGAAAAAAGACCGTGCCTTTGCTACTTCAATCTTCAATAGCGGTGCATCGGTAGGCGCTCTGGCTGCACCTGCCACCATTCCGCTGCTGGCTCGCGCCTGGGGTTGGGAACTGGCGTTCATCATCATCGGTGTGTTAGGCTTCGTATGGATGGGTCTGTGGATATGGCTCTATGACAAACCTCATAGAAGCAGTTATGTGAACCAGGCCGAGCTGAACTATATTGAACAGGACAACGACATTGTGGAGGTGCAGGACCGTTCGAATATCAAGGAGGAGAAAACCATCCCCTTCTGGAAGTGTTTCACCTTCCGCCAAACATGGTCGTTCATCGTGGGTAAGCTGTTTACTGATGGCGTGTGGTGGTTCTTCCTGTTCTGGGCACCTGCCTATTTCAGCGACCAATATGGCTATACCTCCGATTCCAAGATGGGTATCCTGCTGATCTTCACGCTTTATCTCATCGTGACAGTGGTTTCCATCGGTGGTGGCTATCTGCCTACTTATTTCGTGGAGAAACGCGGTATGAACCCTTATCTGGGTCGTATGCGAGCCATGCTGATCTTTGCCTGCTTACCGCTGTTGGGTCTTTTTGCCCAGCCTCTTGGTACTTACAGTGCTTGGTGGCCGGCTATTCTAATCGGACTCCTTGGTGCTGGTCATCAGGCATGGTCGGCTAACTTGTATTCTACCATTGGTGACATGTTCCCCAAATCTACCATCGGAACGATAACAGGGATCGGTACGATGGCAGGCGGATTGGGTTCCTATGCCATTAACCTCTGTTCGGGTGAGTTCTTCGATTGGGCAGCTGCTCAGGGCAGTGCCTATACGTTCTTCGGTTTCGAAGGAAAACCAGCTGCCTATATGGTGGTGTTCTGCATCTGTGCAGTGGCCTATCTGATAGGCTGGTGCATCATGAAGACGCTGGTTCCGAAGTACAAGCCAATCATTATTGAAGAGTAGGATAAACTCAGAAGGCTGATAAGGGTAACTTATCAGCCTTCTTTCTATGCGTTATCAGCCTTCTTTCTATGAGTTATCAGGCTTCTAACTATGACTTATCAGCCTTCTAACAAAATGCTTGTTATTTGCTTACTTTCGCATTCAATACGGTGTAGGGTAGAAAGTCCTGACGTACAAGCGCTTTGATGAGTTCTGCCGACAAGGCTTCATTGTCTTTTCGCGTGTATCTGATATCGGTAAACACTTGAGCAAGTGTTTCCTTGTTGTTGATCCTGACGAACTGCTCGTTCTCGGGCAGATGCTCCTTGTTGTAGTAATAGTTGTCGATATCCTGTCCCAGATAGTCGTTATAGCGTTCCTGGTGAACGAAGCTCTCTGTGGGCAGACGGTCGGAGAGGGATGGCTCTTCATCAGGCCAGCCAACGGTGAGGGTGGCTACAGGCATGACGAGCTTGGGCAGTTGCAGGACGTCAATGATCTGCTGTGGCTGATAGATAGTCGTACCTAAAAAGCAGTAGCCTAATCCTTCCTCGTCCATGAGATTGCAGAGTGTTTGGGTATAAAGCAAGGCATCGGTGGCGGCGTTGATGAACGACAGGAAGTTGTCGTAGCCTGGTTCGGCATTTCGACAACGTGCCCAGAAACTTGTGCGGTTGAAATCGGCACAGATGGTAAGTAACACGGGTGCCTCAGTAACCATGGGCTGGTTGAAGTGTGCAGGCGCCAGTTGTTCTTTAATCTTCGGATCTCGGGTGACAACCACACTGTATAACTGCAGGTTACCCATCGTCTGGGTGCGCGCTGCTTGGGTAAACAACTTGTTTAGCAACTCATCACTGACATCACAACTTGTATATTTGCGGATGCTTCTTCTGGTATCTAAGTTTTTCATTTTGGAACATTTTTCTTCTGCAAAGATACGATAAGTTTTCCAAAACGGGAAACTCGATGTCTGTTTTTTCATTTAGAATGAGAAAAAAAGGATAATTTGTTTTGTTCTGCTCTCGATTTTTCGTACCTTTGCACCAAATCGCATAAAACTACAGAATCATGATGAGAACATATACGTACGATGAGGCATTCAACGCTTCGCTTGAGTATTTCAGCGGTGACGAACTGGCCGCCCGTGTTTGGGTGACCAAGTATGCCATGAAAGATAGCTTTGGCAATATCTATGAGAAGAGTCCGGCTGACATGCACTGGCGGATTGCTAACGAGATTGCCAGAATAGAGAAGAAGTATGCCAACCCGATGTCGGCCGATGATATTTTCCAGTTACTGGACCATTTCAAATATATCGTACCGGCAGGCAGTCCGATGACTGGTATTGGGAATAGTTTCCAGGTTGCTTCACTGTCTAACTGCTTCGTGATCGGTTTGGATGGTGATGCCGACTCGTATGGTGCCATCTTGCGTATAGATGAGGAACAGGTGCAGCTGATGAAACGTCGCGGCGGTGTGGGGCACGACCTTACCCATATCCGTCCGAAGGGTTCACCGGTGAACAATTCGGCACTTACCTCCACGGGTCTGGTGCCCTTCATGGAGCGATATAGTAATAGTACGCGCGAGGTGGCTCAGGATGGTCGCCGCGGTGCCTTGATGCTCAGTGTGGGTATCAAACATCCCGATTCAGAAGCATTCATTGATGCAAAGATGACTGAAGGAAAGGTGACGGGAGCTAACGTGAGCGTGAAGATCGATGATGCGTTCATGCAGGCTGCCATCGATGACAAGGAGTACGTTCAGCAGTTCCCGGTGGATAGTGATCATCCTGATGTGAAGAAGACTATCCGTGCCAAGGATCTGTGGGAGAAGATTGTTCATAATGCTTGGAAGAGTGCTGAGCCGGGTGTGTTGTTCTGGGATACCATCCTGAAGGAGAGTATTCCCGATTGCTATGCCGATCTGGGCTTCCGTACAGTATCAACGAATCCGTGTGGGGAGATACCACTTTGTCCGTACGACTCATGTAGGTTACTGAGCATTAACCTCTATAGCTATGTCGTGAACCCGTTTACCAAGGATGCTTATTTCGATTATGAACTCTTCAAGAAGCATGTGGGCTTTGCCCAGCGACTGATGGATGATATCGTTGATCTGGAGCTGGAGAAGATCGACCAGATCATGCAGAAGGTGGAGAGTGATCCGCAGAGCGATGAAGTGAAAGGGGCTGAATATCATCTTTGGGAGAAAATCAAGAAGAAGAGTTCCATGGGGCGTCGCACGGGTGTGGGTATTACTGCAGAAGGTGATATGATTGCTGCCATGATGCTGCGCTATGGTACGCAGGAGGCAACCGACTTCTCTGTGAATGTTCATCGTACCCTTGCATTGGCAGCCTATGGCTCATCGGTACAGATGGCCAAGGAACGCGGTGCCTTCGATATCTATGATGCGGATCGTGAAAAGGCTAATCCGTTCATCCTTCGTATCAAGGAAGCTGATCCGAAGCTGTATAAGGAAATGAAGCAATACGGCAGAAGGAATATTGCCTGTCTGACAATCGCACCGACGGGTACAACCTCGCTGATGACACAGACCACCAGCGGTATAGAACCTGTGTTCCTGCCAGTTTATAAACGCCGTCGTAAGGTGAATCCCAATGAGCCCGACGTGCATGTGGACTTCGTAGATGAGGTGGGTGACTCGTTCGAGGAGTTTATTGTCTATCACAAGAAGTTCTTGGAATGGATGAAGATCAATGGCATTGATACCGAAAAACGATACTCTCAGGAGGAGATAGATGCGCTGGTGGCACGTTCACCTTATTATAAAGCAACAGCGAATGATGTTGACTGGCTCATGAAGGTGAAGATGCAGGGAGCAATCCAGAAGTGGGTTGACCATTCCATCAGCGTAACAGTGAACCTGCCGAACGATGTGGATGAGGCTTTGGTGAACCGTCTCTACGTAGAGGCTTGGCGAAGTGGCTGTAAGGGCTGTACCATCTATCGTGACGGTAGTCGTTCGGGTGTGATGATCCAGGTAAGCGAGAAGAAGAAAAAGGAAGAACCGAAACCGGAGCCTGTTCCCTGCAAGCACCCGGAGGTGACGGAGGTAAGACCGCAGACTTTGGAGTGCGACGTGGTGAGGTTCCAGAACAATAAGGAGAAATGGGTGGCATTTGTCGGTTTGCTCGATGGCTATCCCTACGAGATCTTTACGGGTCTGCAGGATGATGAGGAGGGTATCATGCTGCCTAAGTCGGTGGTAAAGGGTAAGATCATTAAGCAGACCAACGAGGATGGCTCGAAGCGCTACGACTTCCAGTTTGAGAATAAACGGGGATACAAGACTACTGTTGAAGGACTGAGTGAGAAATTCAACCCGGAGTACTGGAACTATGCAAAGCTGATCTCTGGTGTGCTTCGCTACCGAATGCCTATTGAGCATGTCATCAAGCTTGTCAGCTCCCTGCAGCTGAAGAGTGAGAGTATCAATACCTGGAAGGTGGGTGTGGAACGTGCCTTGAAGAAATATATCTCTGACGGAACGCAGGCAAAAGGACAGCGGTGCCCGAACTGTGGACAGGAGACGCTTGTCTATCAGGAGGGTTGCTTGATTTGTACGAACTGCGGAGCCAGTAGGTGTGGATAGACTTCTGATGTACTATATAATAATGTATTATTTAATAATGTAAGTATTATAAAAGAGAGGTGTAGGAATTGAGGATTGAGAGTTCAAAGATAGCGTTGAAAGGACTGCGATTCCATGCCCGTCACGGGGTAATGGAGCAGGAACGGACAACAGGCGGGGAGTTTGTGGTTGACGTTTGCGTGCAATGTGACGTGACGGCTGCTGTGCACTCCGACCATGTTGAGGATACACTGAATTATGCGGAGATTTACGAAATCATAAATAGAGAGATGCAGACGCCGTCCAACCTGCTGGAACACTTGGCAGGGAGGATCGGCGGAAGCATGATGGAAGCGTTTCCGCAGGTGCAGGAGATTGTCATTACCGTGACCAAAAAGAACCCACCCTTAGGGGCGCAACTCGAAGGGGCCTCAGTGACTTTACACTTAATAAATGATAAAACTCCGTGATGGTTAGCACCATTTTATGATAATTCATTAACTTTGCAGCGCGTATGATGAAAAGGTTATTGCTCGTGATCATGATGATGTGGACGGTTGGGGCGTTTGCCGATACAACTGCCAAGCAGTTTGTCCTTGTCATCGATGCTGGACACGGAGGAAAAGATACGGGATGTGTGGGTAAGATATCGAAAGAGAAGAACCTCACACTGAAAATGGCGCTGGCGTTAGGTAAGATGATTGAAAGGAACTGTCCTGACGTGAAAGTAATCTATACGCGGAAAACGGATGTCTTCCTCGAACTGTGGCAAAGGGCCGAGATTGCCAATAAGAACAAAGCTGACTTGTTTGTTTCCGTACATATCAATGCCTTGCCAGGAGGAAAGATCGCACGAGGATTCCAAACCTACACACTGGGACGAGGTAGAAACTCGGGAAAGAAGGGTATTATGGAGAACCTCGAGGTGGCCAAACGGGAGAATGCGGTCATCGTAATGGAGAAGGACTACCAGCAGCATTATGCGGGATTTGATCCAAACTCGCCCGAGAGCAATATCATGTTCGAATTCATTCAGGATACCTACATGGAACGCAGCGTGGAACTGGCGAAGTTCATGCAGCGGTATATGTGTGCTGCGACAGGGAGAGCCAATGCGGGCGCTCATCAGGATAACCTTGCTGTACTGCGCCTATCTTCTATGCCGGGCTGTCTGCTGGAGCTGGGCTTCATCTCTACACCCGACGAGGAGCGGTTTATGAACTCCAGCGAGGCTCCAGAGCAATATGCACGTGGTTTCTATAATGCTTTCATTGCGTATAAGAAAAAGTATTTTGGCGGTTCCGCCACACCTTTCCTGAATGAGCCTGAGACTCCAAAGACTCCCAAAGCTGAGCAGCCAGCAAAGCCCAAAACGGAACAGTCTGTCGGGGATAAACCATCGGAGGTGAAGAAAGAAACGGTGAGCGAGCCAGCTGCACAACAGGATGCACCGGTGTTTAAGGTGCAGATTATGGCAGATACCAAGGCTGTACCTGTATCAAGTAGTCGTTTCAAGGGTGTAAAGAACATCGATTCGTACAAGGAGGGCGGCTATTATAAATATACTACAGGAAGCTCTACAGACTATAACGAGATTTACCGATTAAGGAAATCGCTTCTGGATAAGTTCCCCGGGGCATTCATCATCGCCTTCAAGAAAGGGGAGAAAATGGATGTTACACAGGCGATACGTGAGTTTAAGGCTCGCAGGAGTCAATAACACTAGCAGGATCACAACATGAAAAAAGAAATCAAAATCGGCTTGGTGGCCGTCGCAGGATTGGTTCTTCTGTTTTTCGGAATGAACTACCTAAAAGGAATGAATATCTTCTCGACGGATACAAAATACTATCTGTCGTTCAAGGATATCAGCGGACTGACAGCTTCCAGTCCGATCTACGCTGATGGATTTAAGGTAGGTGTAGTGAAAAGTATTAATTACGACTACGAGAAGCCGGGGAACATCAAAATCGAAGCGGGCATTGATCCTAGTCTTCACATTCCGGAAGGTAGTACGGCAGAAATCGTCAGCGATCTCCTCGGAAACGTACAGGTAAACCTGCTGCTGGCAGATAATGTGCAACAACGTCTGGCTCCGGGAGGACTGATCAACGGGGATATCAACGATGGTGCCTTGGGTAGGGTGAAGGAGATGATTCCTGCCATCGAGAAGCTGTTGCCGAAACTGGATAGTATTATGGGAAGTCTGAACGCAATCCTGGCTGATCCGGCCATCGGACAGTCGCTCCATAACATCAGAACGGTAACAGGTGACCTGACAAAGACCACCCGCGAGGTGAATGAGCTGCTTGCTCAACTGAACAAGAATGTGCCGGGGTTGATGAACCGCGCCAATACCGTGCTCGATAATACGAATACCCTTACAGGGAACCTTGCTGCTATCAATGTGGCAGGAACAATGGAGAAGGTGAACGAGACCTTGGACAACGTGGAGAAACTGACCTCCCAGCTCAACAACACAGAGGGAAGTATCGGATTACTTCTGCGGGATCCGAGTCTTTACCAGAATTTAAATGCTACTATGCGCGATGCCGATTCTTTGTTAGTCAATATGAAGGCACACCCGAAGCGCTATGTGCATTTTTCTTTGTTCGGCAGAAAAGACAAATAAGTGCTTAATTTAAAAAACATCTAAATAGACAAGCGCTTGATTTTTGCTTTCTTGGAAATGCGTAAGTGATTACATTTCGCCACTTTTCGCTGTCTTTCCTAAAGAGTACTCCAGCCTGATAACGAGACGTTTTAGTCTTGGTAAAATATTCATTTCTAATGACTTATAATTTTGCAACACCAATCTTTTATTATATGGAATTGTTTCACGCTTAAAGTACCAATCTTAGGCAATTTACGAACGTTTCCGAACACAATGATAAAAAAGATGATTTGCAAGAATCAATAATCTTTTCTACCTTTGCACTGTCAAAAACGTCGAAAGACTAACCGTGTTCATTTATGAGTATTAACCCCCGTACCTGCTGGGACAACTGCCTCAATTTAATCAAGGAGAACGTCACCGAGCAGCAATACAACACCTGGTTCAGACCATTGGCCTTCGAATCGTACAAGCCTGCGATGAAGACCTTGTTGGTGCAAGTTCCGAGTCCGTTCGTATACGAGTACTTGGAAGAGCACTACGTGGATCTGTTGAAGAAGGTGCTGACAAGGGTTTACGGTGCAGGAACGCGTCTGACATATCGGGTTGTGACTGATAAGACAAATAACCTGACACAGGATCTGCAGGCCGAGGAGGCAGCTACAGATGTGGTTACCCCACGTGTGAAGACTCGCGGTAATGAGTCACCCACCTTACTGGATACGGCTCAACCACAGGAAATCGACAGTCAGTTGGATCCCCACCATACTTTTGCTAACTTCATCGAGGGTGATAGTAATAAGCTGCCACGCAGTGTGGGCTTGTCTATCGCTGAGCATCCGGGAACCACCCAGTTTAATCCGATGTTCATCTATGGTCCTAGTGGGTGCGGAAAGACCCACCTGATCAATGCAATCGGCGTGCGTACCAAGGAACTCTATCCACAGAAGCGCGTTTTATATATCAGCGCCCGACTGTTCCAGGTGCAATATACCAGTGCACAGATGCAGAATCGCATCAATGATTTCATGCATTTCTATCAGACCATCGATATGCTGATTGTGGATGATGTACAGGAGTGGGTGACTGCAACTAAGACACAGGAAACTTTCTTCCATATCTTCAACCACCTGTTCCGCAACGGGAAACGTATCATCCTTGCATCCGACCGTCCACCGGTGGATCTTAAAGGGATGAGCGAGCGGTTGATCACACGCTTCTCATGTGGACTCATTGCTGAGTTGGAACGACCGAATGTGCAGCTTTGTGTGGATATTCTGAAGAGCAAGATTAAGCGTGACGGACTGAAGATTCCTGAAGATGTGATTCAGTATATTGCGCGGACAGCCAATGGTAGCGTGCGCGACTTGGAAGGTGTGATCAATTCGTTGCTTGCTTTCTCTATTGTATATAACGGTAATATCGACATGAAGTTGGCAGAACGTGTAATCAAGCGTGCTGTCAAAGTGGAAGAACGATCAGTAACCGTTGATGATATCATGGAGAAGGTTTGCCATCATTTCAATGTTACTACCACAGCCATGGCAAGTCGTTCACGTAAGCGCGAGCTGGTTGTTGCCCGTCAGGTATCTATGTATCTGGCACAAAAACTGACAAAGATGCCGGCAAGTCGTATCGGTAAGCTGGTTGCCGGGCGTGATCATAGTACAGTTATCCATAGCTGTACGCAGGTAGAGCAGCGTTTGAAGACTGATAAGGCATTCTCGATGGAGGTTCATAGCATTGAGAACTCATTAAAACTGAATAAGTAAGAATCTTTTTTCCACCATACCAAGGATAGTGTCAAGGCTTGGCACGGATTGTTTCTATCATTGGAACAACGTGTTTCTGCCCTTGAAACACTCTGTTTCTGCCTTTGGCACTCATTGTGCCAAACCATGTTGGCACTCTACATCATCATTCATATATAAAGCAAAACGGCCTACTCTTCACGAGCGGGCCGTTGGAAAAAACTAAATTAACTCAAGTTTATAGGGAAATACTCTCACGAGCACTGTATATGATCTCACAATGGTGAGATACACATATTCTTATTTTCGAATGCAAAGATAATTGTATTTTTATAACTATGCAAACGTTTTCAGATGAAAAATCATACAATATGCGCTTTTTAATGTTTTTTTACTAAATGTGTAATAATACACATATTCAACACATCGCTTTTTCTTCATTCATCATTCGCTTCCACTTGTGATATCCCAATACGGCAATCACCACGTAAAGTGCATAAAGGGATGCCTTGAAGGGAATGTCCTTGTAGAAATACAGGACGCAGGTAACCACATCGACAGCAATCCAGATGAACCATTGTTCCAGATACTTGTGTGCCAATGCCCAGATACCTATTATGCTCAAGGCTGTAGTGAAACTGTCGGCTAAAGGCACGTTACTGTTGGTGAACGTTACAAGTAGCCAGTATATGATGCCCCAGATGCAAAGGATGACCGTTATCCAGGGCACCATGAGACGACGAGGGAAATGACTGATGGATAGTTCAGCAGATGGCTTGTCCTTGTGCTTCCACCAACGTTTGTCACCCAACACCCAACATCCCACGCCATAGATGGTCACCAGAAGGTAGTAGAACTCCATGCCGCAGTCGGCATAGAGTCCTTTCTGGTAGTAGAGCACGATACCCAGAGCCTGCATCAGAAAACCTGCAAGCCACATCCATGCACTAGCCTTGTATTCCAGAAGGATATAGGCCAGACCGAGGATGGTAGTGACAATGTCAAGCCAGTGGGCAGCGATGAATGTACTAATCATATATAATAATGTTAGAAACGCAATGTGATGCTACCCATGGCGGTGAAGCCTGCCATTGGAATGAATCCCAGTTGGTAGTAACGGTTCTCATTCATATGTCCAGAGCTCTCGCAAATGGCTGAATATGCCCAACCGCTGCTGGCATAATGAGCATCAAAGATATTGTTCAGGTTCACGCCGAATACTGCTTCCTTCACGCCGATCTTCTTCAGCGGGAGTGTATAGCTGAGCTTAACATTCGTAGTTGAGTAAGATGGCAATGAGCGGTCTTTGTTCTCGGAATTGTCGAGATACTGACGACTCACGAAGTTGGTGTGCCACACTGCCTGCCATCCTTTATAGTGGAAGTTAAGGAATCCGTTGAGGATGGCTGAGGGTGAGAAGGCGAGTGTGGAATTGTCATAGTGGAATTGGCGTAACTCGTCACCATTACCATCAATGTGATACAAGGCCATAGCTGCCTGACGCCCGGCGTCATCATCCTTATAATCCCAGTCATCCCAGTCTTCTACAAACTCATCAAAGTCCTTGATCTTGTTCAGACTCAATGCTGCATTACCTTCCACAGTCATCCATGAAGTGATGTCGCATCCGGCAGTCAGTTCAACACCAGCCCTATAGGATTTCTTCACATTGGTAGTGAGGGGTTCACCGATATCACTCTGCGCACCAGTCTGAACGAGCTGGTTATCGTAATCCATGTAATAAACAGTAAAACCTGCACGCCATGTCGGTGTGGCAAAGCTATAGCCAGCCTCGTAGTCGAGCAGCGATTCGGTCTTGGGGGCAGGGTAGTTACCATTATCCGTGAAGTTGTTCCGTTCAGGTTCGCGGTGACTCAAAGCCACAGAGGCAAAGGCACGATGACCGCCGTTATGGAAACTGATACCTGCTTTGGGATTGAAGAAATTGTATGTCTCGTCGATATCGAGCATGTGCTTCTCGTAGAGATAGGTCATCTTATTATAGACGAACTTGTCGTTGTATCCGTCGGTAGTGTAGTTCACACGGCGATACTGCATATCTGCGAAAGCATCCCAGCTGTCGGACAAACGGTAGAGGGCTTTAATGAAAGCGCTGCCGTCAAACTTATTGGCATCAGAGTCGTAGTAACGGTAGTCACCATCGCTCATGAGCAAGTTACGCAGCTTGTCGTTGCTCAGGTAGGTGATATAACCGAAGTGATTACCATCGAACTGCTGCACGGAGAGTCCGCCAATTACATCCCAGTCGTTATCTTTGTAGTTAAGGTTCCATACGATGCCATAAGTGTCCTGCTTCAATCCCTTCTTGCGTACCCAGTCGGTGCGTTTCACACCGCTCATGTCACTGAACGTGGGATTAGGCAGCCCCAGTTTCTTGATCTTGTTATTGTAGCGGAATTCCTTGTAGTATCCGTAGCCATGAGTATAGTGCAGGGAGGCCATGGTGTTCCAGTGCTCGTTGATATCCCATACTGCAGAGAGGATATTATGGTTCTGCCAGAAGTTATCGGTAGTTTTATCCCAAGGCTTACCGTTGTTCATCATGTAGCGTTCTGTCTGGTAGTTGCCGTTTGCATCGCGAACGAAATTATCATCGGCATCGGTCGAGAACCTCTCATAAAGACTGTTATAACGTCCGAGTCCCACTTTGTACAGGTCCTCGTAGGTCTTGATACCTGTATTACCGCTATAGGTGCCGTCCATCAGACTGAGGTCGTCATTACCGGCAGTAACTCCGTTCCATGCCTGTCCTGTCTTTTCAAAGTTACCGATGTTCTTGTAACGGATAACGATATCATCGGAAAACCAACTCAATCCTCCGTAGTAGCTGCCTGAGCGTCCGCTGGTACCATGTATATATCCGTCGGTATTCGTCTCATGATAGGCACCGTCGAAGACAAAATGATTCCACAGCAGACCGGTTGAGAAGGAACCGCCCACATTGAAGGTGTTGTATGAACCATAAGAGAAGTTCACTTCACCGCTGGGTGTTGTGGAAGGAGTCTTTGTGGATAGTGAGATGGTACCACCGAAGGCACCGTCGCCATTGGTTGATGTTCCCACGCCTCGTTGTATCTGCGCATTTCCAAGGAGTGAAGCATACGAATTCATATTCGCCCAGAACACGCACTGATCTTCAGGGGAGTTCAGGGGCACTCCATCAAGGGTGATATTGATACGTGAACCCGCTGCTCCGCGAATACGCAGATAAGAGGTTCCTGTACCCACACCGTTCTCGCTCCATGCCAGAACACCTGGCGTCTGAGAAAAGAGGAACGGCAGTTCTTGTCCTGTCTTGGCAAAGTCCTGCAACTCTTTCTTCTTGATGTTTGCCACTGCGAAGGGCGCATCTTTCTGTACCCATACACCTTTCACTACTACCTCCTGCAGTTGTTCCATGCGGAGAGAGTCGTTGTCATCTGGCCGAACGGCATGCACCTGTGCTGCCATGGCCATCATCACACTGAAAACAATTACTTTTTTCATTACACCTTATTTAATAATATATAAGTATAAGGGGGAAGAGAAAAAGAAAAACCGAGGTTTTTCTCTTGAGCATCACTCGTTCATTCCTACGCCGGCATTATCCGGATCAGGTATGAGGGTATTATCTCAGCCGCGAACACTCGCAGCACCCCTTGGCCTACTTTTTGTAAACCGGGTGCAAAAGTATATAAAAATCTTAAGATAACCAAATAAATCCCATACTTTTGCATGTCATGTTACGTGGATACTTGTTCCTGAGAACAAAAAAGCGAGACATGCTCAATGCCTCGCCCTTTGTTGTGATAGCGTTTGCTATTAGAAGTTGTAATACAATCCGAAGGTGATATTATTACCATCGATATCAAAACCTATCATGTCAGAGTTTTTGGCACCTTCGTAGTCAGGATTGAAATTACGGTAGCCAAGGAATCCGAAATGGGTGACGAAGCTTACTTTGTTGTTCAGCTTAACTGCCAAACCAGGACGGAGACCGATATTGAACTCTGTACCTACATCGTCATAGCTGGTGAATCCAACACCGCCATCAATGAAAGCATCTACCATCTTACCATGCAATAAGGTGTATCGGGCATAGGGATTGATGGTGACTGCCTCTAAATCTGTGTCTTGATTGAAGTACGGACCGCTGAAGTCGCATCCTCCTTTTGATACACCGGCTACTACACCGAGCGACCAGTTGTTATTGAGTGCGAAGCCCACTTCAGGAAGGAATTTGTAAGTAGTTTCCGTATCACCATTTCCGTTTTTCACACTACCGATACCGATACTACCTCCTACATACACTTGCGCGTTGGCGCTAACTGCCATCATGGCGACAGCTACCAAAGTCATCAAAATCTTTTTCATTGTTACCTGTTTTTTGTTAAACAATCATTTTGTCGTTGCAAAGGTGAGGAAAAACAGGCATATAAACAAATAAAAGCGTAGGAACCTACGCTTTTATTAATGAGATTTGATATAAATCAACAAATATTAGCTGAAAAACAGATCAAGGAAGTAAATTCTTTCCTGTCGTGTTCATCAGTGATTTAGCCTCATCATATGGTACAATGAATGAGGGAAGACCAGCTGCATAGGCAGCAATCTCGTACTGTTGGTAGGTAAACAGGACCCCCTCTTTGGTGAATACGGGAGGAGTGGCTGGCAGCGGAAGTAGGTAAGTATTCTCCAAAGATAGGGAATTCTCCAGTTCCTCGTCGGTGTTTACCTCGAAGTATTTCTTCAGACCTTTCTTAATAACATCCTGCTTACTCTTTGTAAACAGATCCCATTCAACACGTCGGCCGTCGCTCTTGCGGAAGGTCATGCCTGAAATGAAGGTTCCTCCGTGAGCACCGCCCATGTCCTCGTACTTCTTCATTTCGTAGGTAACGAACTTGTCAGTCTCGTAAAGAAAGTGAATCTCTGTCTCTGAGGCGAAGGTGGGTACATCGCCTGTCATATTCTCGGCCATCAAGTCATGAGCTTTCTTGAACTCCTTGTATTTCAGGTCGAAGTAGTAGTCAATCATTTTCTGACCATTGCTGAGATCACCATCGTAGGAACCCTGCATATTGTTTTCCAGTTCCCCGGCATAGGATATGCCCAGCGACTCGCTGATGTACTCGCGAATGGCATTCATCAGGATCGGGTTACCGCTTGTAGGGAAGTCAACAATGATCTTGTATTCGCCAGACTTATCCTTCTTCGATTGTTCCACTTGCTTGTAGGTCAGCTTACCATCCTTCTGAGCGTCTTCTTGCTCTTTCACTGTTACCGACGCACTGTCATTCTGTGACGGTGAGGGTAGGGAAGTCTGTGTCTTCTGATTGCAGCCATAGACGACTGCCATCAGAAGGACAAAGACGATAGGTTGAAGCACTCTTTTGTACATAGATGCTATTGATTAACGGTTCAACAGGTGGCTGGCCACGGTTTCAAGGTCTTGAAGAAATCATTACCCTTGTCATCCACGAGGATAAAGGCGGGGAAGTCTTCTACCTCAATCTTCCAGATGGCCTCCATGCCAAGTTCAGGATACTCTACGCACTCAATGCTCTTGATGCTGCTTTGTGAGAGCACGGCAGCTACGCCACCAATGGAGCCCAGATAGAAACCACCATGCTTTTGGCAAGCATCGGTCACCACTTGTGAGCGGTTACCCTTGGCAATCATCACGAGCGATGCACCATGATCCTGGAACTCATCCACATAAGGATCCATTCTGTTGGCCGTGGTCGGTCCCATAGAACCGCAGGGATAACCCTCCGGTGTCTTAGCAGGTCCTGCATAAAGTACGGGATAGTCCTTGAAATACTGGGGCAGGTCCTCACCGGCATCCAGGCGGGCCTTCAGTTTGGCGTGTGCAATATCACGTGCCACGATAATGGTACCCTTGAGGTTCACACGGGTGCTGACAGGATACTTTGTGAGTTCGGCTCTAACAGAATCAATACCCTTGTTCAGGTCGATGACAATCTGGTTGGCTCCCTCTCCTGCCTTAGCATACTCAGCAGGAATGAGTTCTGTGGGATTACTGTCCATCTTCTCCAGCCATACACCATCGCGGTTGATCTTCGCCTTGATGTTTCTATCTGCAGAGCAGCTCACACCCATACCGATAGGACAGGAAGCACCGTGGCGCGGCAGACGGATTACGCGGATGTCGTGTGCCATGTACTTTCCACCGAACTGAGCGCCCAGACCGATACGATGAGCTTCCAGCAGGAGTTTTTTCTCCAGATCGATGTCACGGAAGGCGCGACCGGTCTCGTCGCCAGTGGTAGGCAGGTTATCGTAATACTTAATCGATGCAAGCTTCACTGTGAGCAGGTTCTTCTCTGCTGATGTACCACCGATGACGAAAGCAATGTGGTAGGGAGGACAAGCTGCTGTACCCAGACTCTTCATTTTCTCTACGAGGAATGGAATCAGTGTTCCCTCATTCTGGATGGTAGCCTTGGTCATGGGATAGAAATAGGTCTTATTGGCTGAACCACCACCCTTGGCCACCATGACAAAGCGATACTCAGCTCCTTCACAAGCCTCAATATCAATCTGTGCAGGCAGGTTACAGCGAGTGTTCACCTCGTCGTACATGGTCAGCGGAGCATTCTGCGAGTAACGAAGGTTGTCTTGTGTGAAGGTGTTGAACACACCGAGGCTCAGTGCCTCCTCATCTTCAAAGCCCGTCCAAACCTGTTGTCCTTTCTCTCCGTGGATAATGGCTGTACCTGTATCCTGGCAGAACGGAAGGATACCCTTGCAGGCAACCTCTGCATTGCGCAGGAACTGCAAGGCTACATACTTGTCATTCTCACTGGCCTCAGGGTCGTTCAGCACCTGTGCCACCTGTTCGTTGTGTGAGCGGCGCAGCATGAACTCCACGTCGTGGAAGGCTTCCTGTGCCAGTAGCGTAAGTGCCTCTTTCGACACTTTCACAATTTCCTTGCCCTCGAATTCGCTGAGGGTCACTCCTTCCTTCGTCAGAAGGCGATACTCCGTGTCGTCTTTTCCCATCTGGAACATCGGAGCATACTTGAATTCAACTGTTTTAGCCATATACTTTTTTCCTTTTATGATTTACTAGTTATTCTAGTTTTTTTTGATTAATAACCAAAGACTTCCTCTGTAGTGAGTCGTTTTACCGGGGCAATCATCTCCAGAGTATTCATGTCGAGATTGTTCTCGTCGCCGAGGATGATGTAACGGTATTCCTTGTTGGCAACCTGTCTCTTCTCGAAATTGATGATATCTTGCAGGGTCAACTTCGGCAGATCCTGGAATGTCTTGCTGTTCAGGTCGTAGTCAATACCCAAACGTTTGGCGTTCAGATAGCTGTAGATGATGCTCATCTTGGTAGTGCGCAGACTGGCCAACTGCTTCGTTACGGCATCTTTGGCAATCTGGAAGGCTGTTTCGCTAGCAGGCATATCATTAAGGATTTCCTGGAAATGTCTAATACAATCCATCATCTTATCGTTCTGTGTGATGATATGTGTCATGAACGACTCCTTGCGTCCCTTGACACTGGGACGAGAGTAATTGGCATATGCATTATAGGCGAGTCCTCTTGTCTCGCGCATCTCCTGGAAGACGATGCCATTCATTCCACCTCCGAAGTATTCGTTGAACAGAACCCTGACAGCAGACTCTTCTGGATTCCAGTCGCGTCCCTCATTATGATACATGCGCATATAGATATTCTTGGCATCGTAGGGAGCCAGAAGAATCTCGTTCTTGTTAGCCAATTGGTTCAGATATGGGTTGTTCAGCGGAACGCTATTCAGTTTCTTGGCGGTACGGTGGATCTTTTTGACTGTTGCCACCACGCTCTTTTCATCCATCGGACCATAATAGAGCACGCTGTGCTGATACTTCCACAGATTCTTGAGCAGGTCGATAAATACCTGTGGATCGGTCTGTTTCAACTGCTGTTCCGTTAAGATGTCGCGGTAGGCATTACGAGGACCTTGAGAACCATATGCATACAGGTATTCAAAATAGGTCCTCTGACTCTTTTTGGCGTCCTCGCGACTCTTCAGTGTACGGTCAACCAACTGATTGTATGCTTCCCTGTCAACCTTGGCATTCAGGAAGAGATCCTCCAACAGTGACATAGCAGTTGGCATGTTTTCGCTCAGACCTCCCAAACTAACAGTGAGGGATTCTTCGCCTACACTGATACCCCAGTCGCACCCCAACTCATAGAAACGTTGTACGATGTCGGCAGCTGACATCTTTGCTGTTCCTAGGAAGCTGATATAGTCGGAAGCCAAGTCATACCTCTTATCGGCACTCTGTCCGAATTCATATCGGTAAACCAGATTGAAGAGACCGTTGGTATTATTCTTCACATAGTAAAGTGGCTGATCTTTCTTCACCTCCAAGGTGGTGAGATCCTTCTGGTAATCCACGAACTTAGCCTGTATGGGCTCCACATGAGCATTCTGGATATCCTTCACAAATTGACTCATCTGGTCGCGGTTTGCCAGAATCGGGGTGATAGCAGGCTTGTCGATTTTCTTCTGCAGGGAGTCGATACCTTGTTTCTTGTACACAGTAACATAACCTTCCGTGAAGAAACGGTTTGCGAAATCAACCAGTTCCTTCTTTGAGATTCTTGAGATACGGTCGATACGTTCCACTACTTGTTTCCATTCCACCTCGTTGATGAACGCGTCAACAAAGTGGTCGGCCCGTCCTTCATTGCTCTCCAACTGCTCGTAGTGGTGGCGTTTCATGTTATTGATGATACTGGGCAGCAGGTTGTCCGGGAAGTCACCCTTCTTCAGCTTATCGATTTCCGTCAGCATCAACGATCTCACTTCTTGCAGACTCTGTCCTTGTTTCGGCGTTCCCATCAGGAAGAAGGCACCGTGATCGCGCAATAGCTCGCAGCCACCATTAGCCCGCTGCACCTTCATGGTCTGGTTCAGATCCAGATCGAAGAGTCCTGCCCGTCCGTTATTAAGCACGTCCTCCATCAACTGTAAGGTATCAGCCTGTAGTGCGTTAGCCTGTTTGGCGCGCCAGGCAACCCACACCTGTTCTGCTTCCTGACCTATAACAGTCGTATCCTTGGGGGCAGTCAGCGGGGGCAGGGCAGGAAAGACAGGCTGTCTAACATCGGCACCAGGTTTCCAGCTACTGAAATACTTGTCGATAATGGCGATGGTCTTGTCGGGATCCAGGTCGCCTGCCATACATACAGCCACATTGTTCGGCACATACCATTTGTTGAAATAGTTCTTGATATTGACAATCGACGGGTTCTTCAGGTGTTCCTGTGTACCGATGGTGGTCTGCAGTCCATAGGGATGGTTAGGCCAGAGCATCTTACAGATGGTGGCAAAGAGTTTGCGGACATCAGAGGTCAGTCCGATATTATATTCTTCATACACAGCTTCCAGCTCTGTGTGGAAACCGCGGATGACCATATTCTGGAAACGGTCGGCCTGAATCTTTGCCCAGTTGTCAATCTCGTTTGCGGGAATATTCTCCGTATAGCAGGTTACATCATTGCTGGTATAGGCATTTGTCCCTTCCGCTCCAATGGCAGCCATCAGTTTATCATACTCATTGGGGATGAAATACTGGGCAGCGAGCTGTGACAGACTGTCGATTTCATGGTATTTCACCTTGCGTTGTTCTGGATCTTTTAGGAGTCGGTAATCCTCGTAGCACTGTTCGATTTTATCAAGGTACTCCTTCTCGGCTGCAGGATTGGTCACGCCGAACTTATCGGTTCCCTTGAACATCAGGTGCTCCAGATAGTGTGCCAGACCCGTGGTCTCGGCAGGATCGTTCTTGGATCCTGTGCGCACAGCAATGTATGTCTGGATACGCGGTTTCTCCTTGTTAACCGACAGATAGACTGTCAGTCCGTTGTCAAGGGTGTAAATACGTGTGTTCATCAGGTCACCGGGTACGGTGACATACTTGTAATCCTTGGCTTGTACGAAGAGAACACCAAGTACAAGCAGGATTGTTGATAAGATGGTTCTTTTGTTCATATTGTTTGTTGTTGAGATCGTTATATACGACTATACAGATTTACTAATTCTCGTAATCAATCTCATGGTCGAGCTTGTCGATGAAGTCACTGAACACATCATCCTCCACGTCGCCCATGGCATATTCTTTCTCGGCATCCTTGCGGATCTCACCGATCCATATGCGTCGAGCTGTGATATAGTCCTCACGAATCCGCTCGGCATCTTCTTCGGTAATCTCGTCAAGACCATAGTAGTTGAGTATCATATCATACGTCCATGTCCACTGATACTCACGGTAGTGGTCGTTGATCTCCTCGAAGCGGTCGATGACTGCCTGTATCGTTTCCAGCGTACCATTCTTGATGTCTTCAATGAGTCTGACTTCTTCGCTCTCCGGCAGGAGCAGTCCTGACAGGTCAATCCAGTTCCCTTTACCGATATGGGTAGTAGGCTTCCTGAAGTAGTCGTGTTTCTTGGCACGTTTCAGTACGGCACCCATATACAGTCTGAGGGCGATATCGTAATATTTGATACCTTTCTTCAATGAAGATGCATTGATGACGTAGTCGTGGTAGTTGTACTGCGACTGCAGGTCGCCTGATGCTGCCCGCAGGTTCTCCAGGATCTTCTTACCCCTGAGGATCTCTCCAACAGTGAAGGGCGAGAGCCAGTCGAAGTTCACAATACTCTTCTGACAGCCTTGCTGACGCATGTCACGCTTTGGCCATTTCTTGATATCGCGGTAGAGACCAACGGTAGTGATGTTTCTTCCGGGCACCAGGTACATGTCGTCGTTATAAGAGATGAGGTAAGAGAACGGCACATCACGGGTGTCGGGATGGTGCATCAGCTTACCCATACACACTGAGAAAGCACCGATTTTGGCCGGCATCAGCACGTAAGAACCGCTGGCGGTCTTTGTTCCGCGCTCCAGTGTACCATAGTGGATAGGTCCCATCTTATAGGCGTGGTTCGAGAAGTTCGTGTTCGAGCCAGCATTGTAGAATGAGAACTGTCCACCAATGAGCAGACTTGATTTATGATGTGAAGCTGAGAACGGACCGCAGAATGCGGCACAAGCCTCACCGTTCGACATATAGCTGTTGGCGAAGAACACGCTCTGTGAAGCAGTGAATCCGTTGGCGATATGACAGGCCTCACCTACGAAGCAGTCCTGCATCTTCACACTATTGATGATCGAAGAGCCGTTACAGATGATAGAGTTCTCACAGATTACACCCGTACCAATATATACTGAGTCGCTGAGACCATTCAGGATAGAGCAGTCGCTGATACGCGAAGCACCATTGATCTCGCAGTTGTCGTTGATGACGGTATTGGTAATCTCCTTCGTGCCGATAATCTTCACATTATTACCGATAATGCCGCGTTCCGGCATGTTTCTTTCAATATCCTCATTGATCAGTCGGCGAATCTCTGCCAAGATATTCTTATCTGTAAAGTGCTTCACCATGAAGGCTGCGAACTGACTGTTCAGGTTTCCGAAGAGGATGGCATTACCGTCACCGGCCTCGTTCAGCACGGAGATCAGGTTTCCTTCTCCGTAGGTTGCTCCTTCGGTAGTCTCGATGATGCTCACATTCGAGATAAAGCAGTCATCACCGATAGTATAGTTATTGATATATCCTGCCACGTTCTCGATAAGACAGTTGTCACCGACGGTAACATTTCGTAAAGTGGAGCGTGTAATACCTGTATGTTTTACGAAGCCCTTGGTCACCTCCATGTTCTTCTCAAACACACCAAGGTTTACTTCACCATAAAAACTGGTATCTTTAATGTAATTCGGTTGGAAATCTTCTGCCACGTTGATGGCGGTCCAGTCCTCTGCTGTACATCCGTTATTCTCCAGGATGACAATCTCTTCTTCGTTTAATAATCTATAATCCATATTCTTATTGATGTTTGTTGTTGTTTTCTTTTCTCTTTTGTTACTAGTAGAAATAGTTTACTTGTTAATACTAATCTTGCTCTTCCTCCGTATCATATAGGAAATCGTTGTAGGGGTATTTCTGTACATGTAGCTCTTTTACCTTTTTGTACAGACGGTCGCGCAGTTCCTCGATATTCGTCTTCTCCTTAGCTGAAATGAAGATACATGCATCGTTAAGCTTTGCCATCCAGGTCTTGCGCAATTCATCCAGAGTTATGTTCTCCTTGGTGGGCGGAGTCAAATCATCGGGTTCCTTCTCCACCCATGAATAAGCATCAATCTTATTGAAGACAATCATCGAAGGCTTATCGGCAGCCCCAAGTTCCTGCAGTGTTTTCTCCACTACTTTGATCTGTTCCTCAAAATCCGGGTGTGAGATATCCACAACATGAAGCAGCAAGTCGGCTTCGCGCACCTCATCAAGGGTTGACTTGAATGAATCAACAAGATCGGTAGGGAGTTTACGGATGAATCCTACCGTGTCGGCCAACAGGAAGGGCAGGTTCTCAACCACTACTTTCCTAACAGTTGTATCGAGAGTGGCGAAGAGTTTGTTCTCGGCGAACACTTCACTCTTCGAGAGCAGGTTCATAAGGGTGCTTTTCCCAACGTTTGTATAGCCCACGAGTGCCACACGAATCAAACGTCCGCGATTCTTGCGTTGTGTAGCTTTCTGCTTGTCAATATCCTGTAAGCGTTGTTTTAATAAGGTAATACGTTGTAGAATGATACGGCGGTCCATCTCCAACTGGGTCTCACCCGGTCCACGCAATCCTACGCTACCCTTACCGCCACCACTGCCGGAACCGCCACCCTGACGTTCCAAGTGGGTCCATAGTCGTTGCAGTCGGGGAAGCATATAGCGGTACTGTGCCAGCTCCACTTGGTTCTTCGCATTGGCAGTCTGCGCCCTCATGGCGAAGATATCAAGGATGAGTGAGGTGCGGTCGAGGATCTTCACTTGCAGCATACCCTCTATATTGCGTATCTGTCGAGGTGACAGCTCATCATCGAAGATCACCATACCGATTTCCCTGTCGTTCTCTTCCTCCTGCTTGATATAGTCGCGTATCTCTTCCAACTTTCCCTTACCCACATAGGTAGTCTGGTTCGGTCCTCCCACTTTCTGGGTGAACCGCTTCACAGTCACTGCCCCTGCAGTATCTGCCAGAAACTCCAGTTCGTCAAGGTACTCCTTGGTCTTGGCTTCATCCTGTTCCTTGGTAATCAGTCCTACAAGTACAGCTGTTTCGGCCTTGACTTCAGATATTACGAATTCTTTCATTCAAATATATTTGTTTATTTTGCAAAGATACAAAAAAATATAATATGTAAGAAGAAAAATCACATCGAAAGTCATGCTTTCATGTTTTTTTATTATTTTTGCAGCCAGAAATTCAACTTTAAACAAACACATTTATGAGATTAATTATTGAGAAAGACTATCAGAAGATGTCGCAGTGGGCGGCAGAGCATGTGATTGAGCGTATTAATGCCTTCCAGCCGACAGCTGAGAAACCTTTTGTGTTGGGCTTGCCTACAGGTTCTTCTCCTGAGGGTATGTATGCTTGTCTGGTGAAAGCCAACAAGGAAGGACGCGTATCGTTTAAGAATGTGATTACGTTTAACATGGATGAGTATGTAGGACTCGCTGAGGATCACCCTGAGAGCTATCACTCTTTCATGGCTCGTAACCTGTTCGACCATATCGACATCCCCAAGGATCATATTCATATCCTGAATGGCAATGCCAAGGATCTGGTTGCAGAGTGCGCCCACTACGAAGAGATGATTAAGGAAGCAGGTGGTATCGACCTGTTCATCGGCGGTATCGGTCCTGACGGACACATCGCGTTCAACGAGCCGTATTCTTCATTGACCTCCCGTACCCGTCAGAAGACACTTACCACAGATACCATCATCGCCAACTCACGTTTCTTCGACAATGATGTGAACAAGGTGCCGAAGAGTGCGCTGACCGTTGGCGTAGGTACCGTGATGGATGCCCGTGAGGTGATGATCCTGGTAAACGGACACCACAAGGCACGTGCTTTGAAGGCTGCTGTTGAGGGTGCCGTTTCTCATGAGTGGACCATCAGTGCCCTGCAGATGCATCAGCATGGAATCATCGTTTGCGATGAGCCTGCAACAGATGAGCTGAAGGTAGCTACCTATAAGTATTTCAAAGATATCGAGGGTAAGTAATCCATCCTCAATTAACTTAGCATTAGTCCGCATACTTCCGACCGAGATTCGGAAGTATGCGGACTTTTGTAATGTGCCATTTTGTCATGTTTAGTGTGTCGGTACATGTTTTGATGGTGGGTTGTTAGAACAAAAAATAAGAAAGGAGCTAATCATGACATTAGAGAATTTTACGATCAAAGCGCAGGAAGCGGTACAAAGTGCCGTGAACACGGCGCGGCAGAACAGTCAGCAGGTCATTGAACCTGTACATCTGCTGAAAGGTGTTATGGAGAAAGGAAAGGACGTGGTGAACTTCATCTACCAGAAGTTGGGGGTGAATGCAGCTCATGTGGGTACACTGATTGATAATGAGATCCAACACCTTCCCCGAGTACAAGGTGGTGAACCGTACCTGAGTAGAGAGACCAACGAGGTGATGATGAAGGCATTGGATCACTCGAAACAACTGGGTGATGAGTTTGTGAGCATCGAGCCGATTCTGTTAGCACTCTTGGAGGTTAACTCTACGGCGAGTCGTATCTTGAAAGATGCGGGCATGAACAGTAACGATGTGATGAAAGCTGTACAGGAACTGCGCCAGGGACAGAAGGTACAGAGCATGAGCGGTGACGAGAACTTCCAGAGTCTGAGCAAGTATGCGAAGAACCTCGTGGAGGAGGCCAGAGCTGGAAAGCTCGACCCTGTGATCGGTCGTGACGATGAGATCCGACGCATCCTACAGATTCTCTCCCGTCGTACCAAGAACAATCCTATCTTAATCGGTGAGCCAGGTACGGGTAAGACCGCCATTGTGGAAGGTCTTGCTCAGCGAATCGTACGTGGTGATGTGCCCGAGAACCTGAAGGACAAGCAGGTATTTTCGCTCGACATGGGTGCCTTGGTGGCCGGTGCGAAGTATAAAGGAGAGTTCGAGGAACGGTTGAAAAGCGTCATCAACGAGGTGACGAAGAGTGATGGACGCGTGATCCTGTTCATCGATGAGATCCATACGCTTGTAGGAGCAGGTGCCGGCGAAGGAGCCATGGATGCAGCCAATATCCTGAAGCCTGCCTTGGCACGTGGTGAACTGAGAAGCATTGGTGCTACTACCCTGAACGAATACCAGAAATATTTTGAGAAGGATAAGGCGTTGGAACGTAGGTTCCAGACCGTGATGGTGGATGAGCCTGATGAACTCAGTGCCATCAGTATTCTGCGTGGACTGAAAGAACGCTACGAGAACCACCATAAGGTGCGTATTCAGGATGATGCTTGTATTGCTGCAGTGAAACTCTCCGAACGCTATATATCAGACCGTTTCCTGCCGGATAAGGCCATCGACCTGATGGATGAGGCGGCTGCCAAACTGCGTATGGAACGCGACAGTGTGCCTGAGGAACTGGATGATATCTCCCGTCAGCTGGCCCAATTGGAGATTGAACGCTCTGCCATCTCTAGAGAAACTAGTGATACTAATGATTCCAGTTCTACTAGTAAGCTCAGTCAACTCGATAAGGAGATTGCCGAGCTGCGCGAGAAAGAGAGCGCCTTCCGTGCCAGATGGGAGAACGAACGTAACCTGGTGAACAAGATCCAGCAGGATAAGCAGGAGATGGAGCAGCTGCGTTTCGAGGCGGAAAGGGCTGAACGCGAGGGTAACTACGAGCGGGTGGCCGAGATCCGCTACTCCAAGTTGCAAGCTCTCGAAGAGGATATCGCACATATACAGAAGCAACTGGCATCGGCCCAGAACGGTATGGGCATGGTACGTGAGGAGGTTACAGCCGATGATATCGCTGAGGTGGTGAGTCGGTGGACTGGTATCCCCGTAACAAGGATGATGCAGAGCGAAAAGGAGAAACTGCTACATCTGGAGGTGGAACTGCACAAACGGGTTATCGGACAGGACGAAGCCATCACGGCTGTAAGTGATGCCGTGCGCCGTAGCAGGGCAGGGTTGCATGATCCGAAACGTCCCATTGCCTCGTTTATCTTCTTAGGTACCACCGGTGTGGGTAAGACAGAGTTGGCGAAGGCCTTGGCAGAATACCTGTTCAACGATGAGTCGATGATGACACGTATCGATATGAGCGAATATCAGGAGAAGCATACGGTGAGTAGATTGATTGGCGCACCTCCGGGATATATCGGCTATGACGAGGGCGGTCAGCTCACGGAAGCCGTGCGCCATAAGCCATATAGCGTGGTACTCTTCGATGAAATTGAGAAGGCACATCCCGATGTGTTCAACATCCTGCTGCAGGTGTTGGATGACGGTCGTCTTACTGACAATAAAGGACGTACGGTGAATTTCAAGAACACCATCATTATCATGACCAGTAACCTGGGTAGTCAGCTGATTCGCGAGACCGTTGAACAGATGGAAGGGACCAGTAATCGTGAACCGCAGCTGTCATCCTTGCGTACTCAACTCATGACGATGTTGAAGCAGACCATCCGTCCTGAGTTCCTGAACCGTATCGACGAGACCATCATGTTCCTGCCACTGACACAGCAAGAGATTGCCGATGTGGTGACGCTGCAGATGAAACAGGTGCAGAGAATGTTGAAGGAGCAGGATCTCCAATTGGAGTGGACACAGTCAGCCATTGATTTCCTGACAGAGGTGGGCTACGATCCGGAGTTCGGTGCACGACCAGTAAAAAGGGCCATCCAGCATTATGTGCTGAATGACCTCTCAAAGAAACTGTTGGCAGGTGATGTGAACCGTGATAAGGCCATCATCATCGATAGCTTCGGCGAAGGACTGGTATTCAGGAACTGATATCGTTCTTCTCTATCCGGATTCTCGCATCAACGGCTATCACATCCTTATCATCTGCCAGTAATGGGTTGATATCCATCTCCTTGATCTCCGTGGCGAAGCGGAGAAGGGTGGAAAGACGTACGATGATCTCGGCATAGCGCTGTTCGTTGATGCCTTGCTGACCGCGTGTGCCCTTGATAATCTTGTAGGCACGGAGCGAACGGATCATGGAGTAGGCCTCGGGGTAGGAGAGTGGAGCCAGACCGCTCGACACATCCTTCAGCACTTCCACGAAGATGCCACCTAAGCCGCAGAGTACTACATGACCGAAACGTTGCTCGTATTTCGCGCCGATGAAGAGCTCGGTGCCCTTGAGCATCTTCTGTACCATCACTCCAGTTGCGCCCTCGATCTTCATCATCCGCTCGAACTCGAGGGTAAGATGCTCAGGGGTGCGGATATTCAAGGCAACACCGCCCACATCACTCTTATGTACCGGACCAACCACCTTTGCCACTACAGGGTAACCCACCTTGTTGGCGAAGGTGGTTAGTTCTTTCATATCGGCACTCACCTTCTCAGGTACCATGGGAATACCAGCGCATTCCAATAGCTGGTGTACGGTTTCCGGGGGAAGATATCCTGAAGAGTCGGAATGGCCGATGTTATTAGGAATACCGGCTATAATCTCCCTGATCTTGATGATATCCACGCCGTAGAGCTCTATCTCGGGCGCTGCAGGCGGTGGCGTTTTCATGATCTGGGTAAGAGCCGTGGCCAGTGTCACCTCATCACTGAAGTTCACATGACCTTTCTTCAGGAACTCCGCCACTTCGGGTCCAGCCGTATGTACGCTGGGAAGGATGGGGAAGATGGGTTTCTTGCAAGAAAGGATCTTTTGGTGAAGCACATCGTATGCCTCATAAAGCTGAACCAGTCCTGGGGTACCAAAAATCACAAAGATGGCATCGATCTCATCGAAGCGTTGTTCACAGTAATCGATGGCAATGCCAAGTTCTTTTCCTGCTCCCGTGGCAAGGATGTCGATGGGGTTGGAAACCGATGAGCCAGGCAGTAGTTGTGCTTTCAGTTCATCAGCGGCGGGTCCTTCAAGTTTGGGGATGTTCATGCCACCCTTCGACAAGGCATCAGTGAGCATCACACCAGGTCCACCGGCATGGGTAACGATAGCGAAGTTCTTACCTGTGAGAGGCGGTAAGGTGAAGATACATCCTACTGTTGTCAGCTCCTCTCGTGAGAAGCATCGAACGATACCTGCCTTGCGGAACAGAGCCTCTACGGCAGAGTCACTACTGGCAATGGCACCCGTGTGGGAGGAAGCTGCCCGACTGCCGCTTTCTGACGAACCGGCCTTGATGGCGGCGATGCGACAGCCCTTGCGGATCAGTGAGCTGGCATGGAACAAAAGTTTGTCGGGGTTCCCCACATTTTCTATATAAAGGAGCTTCACCTTCGAGTCGAGCTCCTCATCGAAGTGCTCATCCATGTATTGCAGTACATCCTCTATGCCAATCTGTTTCCCGTTACCGATACTCCATACACTGTTGAACGGCAGACCTTTTGCTACGGCGCTTTCCAAGATGAACACCGCCGTGGCGCCCGATCCGCTGATGAAGTCAACACCTTTCGGGTCGAGGGTAGGGATCGGTTTGGTGAAGACACTATGGTGCCAGTGGTTCAACAGTCCAATACAGTTCGGTCCAATGAGGGCAGCCCCATATTTGTCGCAGGTATTGAGGATCTTTTCCTCCAAGACCGCTCCAGCCTTTGTCTCCTCGCCGAAGCCGGCGGAGATGATGATAAAGGCGCGTACGTTCTTTTCCTTGGCAAGGTATTCTACGTAATCAGGACAGAACTTGGCTGCGACAACGAGCACGGCCATATCGGTGGGCGGTAATTCCTTTACGTCGTGGAACACCTTTATTCCTTGCACCTCGTCTTCCTTGGGGTTGACAATGCGCAGGGTTCCCTTATATCCGCCTTGAATGATGTTACGTACGATGGCACCACCGGGCTTATGGACATTGTTTGAACCACCGATGATGACAATGCTTTCCGGATGTAATAGTTGTTTGTTGATCATGGATTCTTAGTTAAATTGATTTTATTCCCAAGCTGGGAACGATTTGTTCCCACGTTGGGAATAATTTGTTCCCAACGTGGGAATTATTTCGGATAACATATCTTTACACCTTTATCCCAAGGTGACTTCCACCGTGTGCTTGCCCTCGGTGGCGGGAATCACGTTGTCCTCAATGACCTTGCCATCAAAGGTGATGCTCTTGACACCTTTCTGCACCCCATTGGGATTCTTCACGGTGATGATGTATTCAGCCCCGCGGAACTTGCGCTTCACGGTATATTCCTTAGCGGTAGCAGGTAAGCACGGATCGATGAGCAGTCCGTTGTAATCAGGCTTGATACCCAGAATGAACTGCGTGATGGTGTACCAGTTCCATGCTGCGGTACCTGTGAGCCAGCTGTTCTTACCCTCACCGGGTTTGGCGGCATCTTTTCCTGCCACCATCTGCGAATAGACATACGGTTCCACCTTGTGCAAGGTCTGGTCCTTGATGAATGCCGGACAGATCTTCACATAGTGCTCCCATGCATCGTTTCCACGTCCTGCGACGGTCTCACCAATGATCACCCATGGGTTGTTATGACAGAAGATACCTGCATTTTCCTTATAACCAGCGGGATAGCTGGAGATTTCTCCCATCTCAACATGGTAGGTGGTGAAGGCAGGATTGTTGAGTACCATGCCATGCTCAGAGTCGAGATACTTCTTGCAAGCATCGAGCGATTTATCCACCATACCTTCTTCTATGCCAATACCTGCCATGGTGCACCAGCCCTGACTCTCGATGAAGATCTTTCCTTCCTCGTTTTCGTGCGAGCCGATCTTGTTGCCGTAGAAGTCATAGGCACGCAGATACCACTCTCCATCCCAACCATGCTTCTTCACGGCCTCGATCATGGCATTCACTGCTTTTTGTGCCCGATCAGCTTCAGCGGAGTAATTGCTAGTTTGACTAGTTCCACTAGTTTTACTTGATAGTTCCTTGCACAGTTCCACATAGTCTTTGCCACACACCACGAACAAACCGGCAATCATCAGTGATTCGGCCTTAGAACCTTCCGTCTTGTTCTCTGTGGTCTGGAAGCTCTCGTTGGGATCCCATGAGAAACAGTTCAGGTTCAGACAGTCGTTCCAGTCGGCACGACCAATGAGCGGGAGCATATGCGGACCCAGGTTCTCAATGACGTGGTTGAACGAGATGCGCAGGTGTTCGAACAGTGACACCTCGGTACCCGGTTCGTTATCCCAAGGCACGGGTTCGTCAAGAATGGAGAAGTCGCCAGTCTCTTTGATATAGGCCACCGTACCGAAGATGAGCCACATCGGGTCGTCGTTGAAGCCGCCGCCGATATCGTTGTTACCCCGTTTGGTGAGCGGCTGGTACTGATGGTAGCATCCGCCGTCGGGGAATTGGGTGGAGGCAATGTCGATGATGCGCTGACGGGCTCTGCTGGGAATCTGATGAACGAATCCCACCAGATCCTGATTACTGTCGCGGAAGCCCATGCCTCGTCCGATGCCACTCTCGAAGAAGCTGGCCGAACGAGAGAAGTTGAACGTCACCATACACTGGTATTGGTTCCAGATGTTCACCATACGGTCGAGCTTCTCGTTTCCGCTCTTCACGCTGTAGCGGTCAAGCAGGTCATCCCAGTAAGCATTGAGCTCCTTGAAAGCAGCGTCCACTTTCTCGGTGGTGTCGAACTCCTTGATGCAGGCACGAGCCTTGGTCTTATTGGTAAAGGTGCGGTCGAGCTTGTCAAGAGATGTAATCAAACCGGGTGTCTTTTCTTTCTCGTATTTCTCCTCCTGCTCGTTCTCTACGTAACCTAAGACAAAGATGAAATCCTTACTCTCACCGGCTTTCAGTTCTACCTCTATATAATGTGAGGCGATGGGGCTCCATCCATGTGCCACGCTGTTCTTTGGCTGACCAGCCATTACACAGTCAGGACAAGAGAACTCGTTGTACAGTCCGATGAAACTCTCGCGGTCGGTATCGAAGCCGTTGATAGGTGTATTCACGCTATAGAACGCATAGTGGTTACGGCGTTCCTTGTATTCTGTCTTGTGATAGATCACACTGCCGTCTATCTCCACTTCTCCCGTAGAGAAATTACGCTGGAAATTCTCCATGTCGGTAGCCGCATTCCACAAGCACCATTCCGCGAATGAGAACAGTTTGAACCTGCGGGTTTCCCCGGTGGTGTTCTTCAGCGTCAGTTTCTGAACTTCGCACCATTTCTTCAGAGGAACAAAGAAGAGTACGCTGGCTTCAATGCCGTTCTTTCTTCCGGTGATACGGGTGTAGCTCATACCATGACGGCATTCGTAGAAGTCGAGCGGAGTCTTGCAGGGCTTGAAGCCGGGGTTCCATACAGTTCCGCCATCGTTGATATAAAAATACCTACCACCATTATCCATCGGTACGCCATTGTAGCGGTAGCGGGTGATGCGGCGGAACTTGGCATCCTTGAAGAAGGAATAGCCACCAGCGGTATTGGAAATCAGTGAGAAAAAGTCTTCGTTGCCCAGATAGTTGATCCAGGGCCAGGGTGTCTGCGGGTCGGTGATGACGTATTCTCGGGCGGCATCATCGAAATGTCCATACATTTTGTTAGTCATATTATTTATGGGTTTAATAGGCTTAATGGGCTTAATAGGTTTGATATGGGTTTTATTCCATTATGCAAAGGTACGAATAAGCGAGCAGAATACAAAATAAATCTGCATTTATTCCATTATTTCCTGTTTTTTTTGTAAACAAACAGGTGCCTTTGCTAAAGTTTCTTAGTATATCCAAATAAATCGTTAAAGAGTGTTTGTATTATGCAAGAAAACTCGTATCTTTGCATTTATCTTATGAACCAAAGAAATAACGGTCATGAAGAATAAGTATTTACGATTATTACTGTTTTTGATAGTATTTATGCCTTTTAATCTGTTTGGACAAAGTTATGACAGCCTGTGGAAACAAGTCAGTGAGGCTGAAAAGCAAGATCTGCCGCAGACACAGATGACGGTGTTGGAGAAGATTATCGACAAGGCCGGAAAGGAGAAGAACTACGGTCAGCTGATCAAGGCACGACTGAAGCATTGTCAGGCGATGGTGGAAATCTCGCCCGACTCCCTGCAGTCTGCCGTGGAGCGGTTGAAGCAGCAGACGGAAATGGCAGAAAAGAAAGAACCTGCCCTGGCTGCCGTCCTGAACAGTATATTAGGCAGTGTTTACGAGAAGAATCCCCAGTTGGCGGATGATGCCAGTAAGCTCAGTGCTGATTATTATGCGAAGTCGTTGGCAGATCCTGAAATGCTTTCTCGTCATCGTACAGCCGAGTTCGAACCATTGGTGGAGAAAGGAGATGACAGTGAAATCTTCAACAACGATTTGTTACATCTGCTGGCTTTCGAGGCAGAGAACTATCAGTTGGCTTATGATTTCTACAAACAGACAGGAAACCGTCGGGGAATGCTTATCTGCAAGCTTCGTGAAGTGGAGCAGCGCTTTGAGGATGTGGAAGGTACTAGGTTCAAGACGTCCAAGTACACTGCAGCCCTCGACTCGTTGATTGAGGAGTTTGGCGATTTGCCCGAATGCGGAGAGGTGGCTATTGCACGTTGCTCATATATGGATGATTGCACAGACGTTTCCATTGACGACCGTATCGCCTATATCCACGAAGCACAGAACCGATGGGGATCGTGGAAACGTATCAAGTGGTTCCAGGAAGAGGAAGCAAGACTCCGTCAGCCTATGTTCTCCTTGTCGGTGGAACGTGAGGTGACATTGCCAGACCGACCGATACAAGTGTCGTTATCTTCTATCCGTAATGTGTCACAGTTGACAATTACGGTGACGCGACTGAACCATACGGGCGAGAGCGAGATCAACGCTAATCTCAAGAATGAGAAGCTGAAACTGATTTCTGGCTCGGAAAAGGTTTATACCAAGGATTTCTTCTTCGAGCAGGAATATTATTCAAGAAAAGACTCGATGGAGATCGGTCCTCTGCCCGTGGGTATCTATCTGGTGGAGGTTGCCGCTCCGAAGAACAAGATTGATAAAAGACGCATGATTCTCTACGTAACTAACCTGCTGCGTCTGGAGGAATCGCTGCCGAACAACAAGGTTCGTTATGTGGTGGTAAATGCCACGACAGGACAGCCAGTACCTGGGGCAAAAATCAAACTTACCATTCCGCAGGGATACAGGAAGACTGACAAGGTGGTGAACCTGACCTGTGACAAGAAAGGGGAGGTCATCTATCAGGCGGACGAGGAGGAAAACAGACGTCCTGACAAGGTCTTTGTATCAGCAGGCGATGACCGCTATTTGCCCGACCGCTCATTCTGGGGAGGACGTTTCTATTATAATAATGATGAGAGAACGCGTGATATCATCAGTGTTTATACCGATCGTTCCATCTATCGTCCTGGTCAGACAGTCCATGTATCGTTGCTAGCTCATCAAGTCAACGATCTGCAGACACAGGCATTGGAAGGGAAACACTATACCGTACGACTGTTGAATGCTAATTACAAAACCGTGGAGGAGAAGGAGGTGACAACCGATGCGTATGGTGCAGCCTCCATTGATTTTGCTTTGCCGACGAATGGATTAACAGGTCGGTTCCAAGTACAAATACCTAATCATGGATCAACTTCTTTCCGTGTGGAGGAATACAAGCGTCCTACATTCCAAGTTGAGTTCGATGAGGTAAAGGAAGCTTACAAGAGTGGTGATGTGGTTAAGGTGACGGGTCGTGCAAAGACCTATGCCGGGGTTCCCGTTCAAGGAGCAAAGGTGTTATTCGACGTCGTGCGCACACGGTCATGGTGGTGGCGTTGGTTCGATTCCGATGATTACGACGAGGAACTGAGTGTTGGTGAAGTGACTACCGATGAGAAGGGTGAGTTCCAGATCGAGGTCCCGTTGGAACTGCCGGAATGGGTGGAAGAGGATGATCTTTCCTCTGGTGGCCCACTGTATCGTCGTCCGCGGTTCTATTCGTTCAAAGTCAGAGCTACCGTGACCGATCAGGGCGGCGAGTCACACGAAGCTTCCACTAATGTGCCATTGGGCAGCAAACCCACTGCCTTCTCTTGTCAGATAGCAGAAAGAAGTGAGAAGAAGGACTTGAAAGAATTCACCTTCTCGCTGCGGAATGCAGCAGGCAAAGAAGTGGAGGGAACGGTGAACTATTCCATCGACGGGAAAGATATGGGTACGGTGAAGGCGAATGAGAAGGTGGCCATTGATGCCCTTTCGTTGTCATCTGGACGTCATGTCATTGAAGCCACCTGTGCCGGAGATACCATCAAGGAAGAGTTCGTGGTGTTCTCATTGAGTGACAAGGTTCCTTGTATAGAGACGCACGATTGGTTCTACCGGACATCCACTTCCTTCCCACGTGATGGCGGACCTGTTACCATACAGATTGGATCATCCGACAAAGATACTCATGTGGTGTATTCCATCATTTCGGGTAACCGTGTGATTGAGAGTGGTACGCTGAAGATGTCCAACAGCATCATTACCCAGGAGTTCAAGTATAAGGAGGAATATGGTACAGGACTATGTCTATGTTACGCTTGGGTGAGAGAGGGTGTCGTTTATACCCATTCCACTTTGATTGAACGACCCCTGCCCGATAAGAAGCTGAAGGTGAAGTGGGTGACGTTCCGTGATCTGCTGACTCCCGGACAGCAGGAGGAGTGGACGCTGAATATCACACATCCTGACGGAACACCGGCCAATGCACAGTTCATGGCAACGATGTACGACAAGAGTCTTGATCAGCTTGCCATGCACTACTGGAACTTTAGTACGGGAATTACACAGAGTCTGCCTTATCATTCATGGGAGTATCTGCGGTACGGATTGCTTCGTCTATCGGCTTCGCAGAAACTTCCCAAAATTACTTATCCTCGAATCGCTTTCTCATCCTTCACGGATGATATCACCGAGTTTGCTTCTCAGTTCAGTTATCATGGCATTCGCTTACGTGGAATGGTGGGAGCATCAAGAAATATGGCGATGGCAGCCAAGGAGACGAAGGCCATGCCGATGGAAACTGGAGCTGTGGCTGAAGAGGAGGTGGCCTTAGATGTAGCAGGTGATAACAGTGTACTCTCTGGAACAGCGGCCGGTTTATCCGTGCCGAACGTATATTTTGCTCAAATGAAAAGCGACATGACCGGTGCGATAAAGGAAGAATCTGGCAATCTGCAGATGGATGAGTCGCAGGTACGTGAGAACCTCAACGAGACTGCTTTCTTCTATCCAACACTGGTATCCGACGAAAACGGAAATGTTGCCATACGCTTTACCCTACCGGAGAGTGTTACCACATGGAAGTTCATGGGTTTGGCCCACGACAAGGAGATGAATTACGGGATGCTGGACGGTGTTGCTGTGGCCAAGAAGGATGTGATGGTGCAGCCGAACATACCGCGCTTCCTCCGTACCGGTGACAAGGCCAGCATCACAACGAAGATATTCAATACGGCAGAGAAGGATGTGACAGGACAGGTGGGTATCCGACTCATCGATCCGGAAACAGAACAGACGGTCTTTGAATCTACCCATCCGTTCAGTGTGAAGCAAGGAGATACGGGTAGTGCTACCTTCCGTGTGGAACCGACAGAGCAGATGCCGAGTCTGCTGATCTGTAAGATTATTGCCTATGGCGATGGCTTCAGTGATGGTGAACAGCATTATCTGCCTATCCTGCCAAATAGCGAGATGGTGACCAAGACGGCACCGTTTACCCAGCATGAGCCCGGGGTGAAAACCATTGATCTTACTAAGCTCGTTCCATCGGATGCGAAGAACACCAAGATTACCGTGGAATATACCAATAACCCGGCATGGCTGATGGTACAGACACTTCCCTTCGTGGGTGATGTGAATGAGAAAAACGCTATCAGTCTGGCGGCAGCTTATTACGCCAACAAACTGGCTTCGCATCTGATCGGTCAGGTTCCTCAGGTGAAGAGCGTGTTCGCACAATGGCAACGGGAAGAGGGGAATGAAACGTCCCTGATGAGTGCCTTGGAGAAGAACCAGGAACTGAAGGCATTGGTGCTGAACGAAACTCCTTGGGTGCTCGACGCAGATGATGAGAGTAGTCAGAAGAAGGCCTTGGCTAATTTCTTCGACGAGAATGCCCTTGCCAACCGACTGGATACGGCGCTGGGTCAGTTGAAGAAGCTGCAGCTTGCTGACGGATCCTTCTCCTGGTGGGAAGGAATGAAGGGCTCACCCAGCATGACCGGCGAGGTGATGGAGTTCCTTACCCGTCTGAACCTCCTTATCGGTACTGATGCTGCCACAAAGAATATTCTCTCACAAGCCAATAGCTATCTCAGCGAGATCGTTATCGATGAGGTGGCCGACATGAAGCGTCGGGAGAAGAAGGGCGAGAAGGTATATGTATGGTACTCCCATGCCTTGCAGTGGGTGTATATCAATGCCATCTCCAACCGTCAGCTGAATGCGAAGGAACAGGAGGCTACGGATTATCTGCTTGGAAAACTGGAGAAGATGAATACCAAGCAGTCGATGTATGCCAAGGCGAAGATGGCTGTAGTACTTGCCCGTAACGGTAAGAAAGAGAAAGCCGACATCTATATGAAGAGTCTGAAAGAGTATATGGTCTATACCGAGGAGCAAGGCCGCTACTTCGATACACCTCGTGCCGGCTATTCGTGGTTCGACTATCGCATACCTACCCAGACGGCAGTGATTGAGGCATGGCAGTTGTTGACACCGAAGGATCAGCAGACCATCACGGAACTGCGTAGATGGTTGCTGTTACAGAAACGTACACAGAACTGGGACACCCCAATCAATTGTGTCAATGCGGTGTTTGCTTTCCTCAACGGGAATACTGAACAGCTTGGACATCAGGAGCAGACCGTGCTGAAGGTTGACGGAAAACAGCTCGATCTGCCCAAGGCAACGGCAGGCATGGGGTATGTCAAGACCGTCGTTCCCGAAAAGGAGGCGCGTTCGTTGACGGCCGAGAAGAGTAGTACGGGCACCTCATGGGGAGCTGTCTATGCACAGTTCCTGCAGCCTACGTCTTCGGTAGAAGATCATAGTGCGGGTCTGAAGGTAAGACGACAGCTGCTTACACAGGATGGAAAGCCCGTGACAAACCTGAAGGTAGGCGACCGTGTGGTGGTGCGCCTGACTATCGAGGCCGACCAAGACTACGACTATGTACAGCTCATTGACAAGCGGGCTGCCTGTATGGAGCCGGTAAATCAGCGAAGCGGTTACCACTGGGGCTATTACTGCGCACCTAAGGATCAGACTACCCATTACTACTTTGATATCCTATCAAAAGGGAAGCATGTAGTAGAGGCGGAGTATTACATCGACCGTCCTGGCACTTACGAGACAGGTACCTGCGTGGTGCAGTGTGCTTATAGTCCTGAGTTTATGGGTACGACCAAGTCGCAGACTATCGTAATTAAATGATGATGAACAAAACAACAATACTATTAGCGCTTTGTGCATGGGCAACCATCCATGCACAGGCACAGAAGATTACCGCAAAGACCGATGTGATCGATTGCGGAAGTGTGCTTTATGAACGTCCTGTAACGGTGAAGTTCGAGATGCAGAACAGTGGGTTTGCCCCGCTGACCATCAAGACCATCAAGACCAGCTGTGGTTGTACATCGGTGGAGTATCCCCATTCAGCGATTCCTGCTGGCGACGGTTTTACAATCTCTGCCACCTATGACGCCCGTCAGTTAGGACATTTCATGAAGGATGTGGGCATCTACAGCAACGCTTCCGATAAGCCTTATTACCTGTCCATCCGTGGCATTGTGGTTGAGGAACTGGTGGATTATGAAGGCACCTACGACTATACCTTGGTGGATATCAAGGCCGACAAGAATGATATTGAGTTCGATGATGTGACACGTGGGGATATGCCGATGGAGAAGATCCATATCTTGAATGCTGGTGCCAAGTCGATCACTCCAACCGTGATGCATCTGCCGGAGTACCTCAATGCCATTGTGTCACCTACCACCATCGCCCCGGGACGACAGGGAACAATCAGTATATCCCTTGATTCCCGGAAGTTGCGCGACTATGGTCTTACACAGACAAGTATCTTCCTCGGTATGTTCCCGGGTGATAAGGTTGCTCCTGAAAAGGAGATCACCGTATCGGCCGTATTGTTACCATCTTTCACCCAATACACAGAGAGTCAGTTGGAGAACGCTCCGGAGATTCTGCTGTCGCGTGAGTATGTGGATCTTGACTTCGGTAAGAAATCGAAGAAGACCGAGTTGGTTTCTATCTCAAACGTAGGTAAATCGCCTCTTGACATCAACTCCTTGCAGTTGTCCACCGCTGGATTGAAGGTAAAGTTGGACAAGCGACATATCAAACCTCATGAGACGACTATGCTGAGGATTACTGCCGATGCAAAGGTGCTGCGCAATGTCCGTACAAAACCACGTGTGCTGATGATTACCAATGCTCCGGGAGCACCGAAGCTGGTGATTCCTCTGAACGTGAAATAACCTCTCATCTTTCATCTCTCATCTTATCATGGACCATCCAGAGAATAGCGAAGAATACAAAGGATTGCAGGTAAACGCAGGCGTTGCCCAGCAGTCGATCGTCAACCCTTACCTACAGCGAGGGCGCTTCCGTCGTCGTGAGATCAGTGTGGCCGACATGGTGGAGGGTATCATCAAAGGCAACGTCACCATTCTAAGTCAGGCGGTGACGCTTGTGGAGAGTGTGAATCCCGCTCATCAGGTCAAGGCACAGGAAGTCATTGAGAAATGTCTGCCCTATAGTGGTAATAGTATTCGTATCGGTATCAGTGGTGTACCCGGTGCAGGTAAGAGTACTTCCATTGACGCCTTCGGCTGTCATGTGCTTGACGAACATGGCGGTAAACTGGCTGTGTTGGCCATCGACCCGAGTTCAGAACGCTCAAAAGGTAGTATCTTGGGTGACAAGACCCGTATGGAGAAGTTGTCAATCAGACCGGAGGCCTTCATCCGTCCTTCGCCCACAGCAGGCTCCTTAGGCGGTGTGGCCCGTAAGACACGTGAAACCATCATCCTCTGCGAGGCTGCAGGGTACGACAAGGTGTTCGTGGAGACCGTTGGTGTCGGCCAGAGTGAGACGGCCTGTCATTCGATGGTCGACTTCTTCCTGCTCATCCAGTTGGCAGGAACGGGTGATGAATTACAAGGTATCAAACGCGGTATTATGGAGATCAGCGACGGTATCGTCATTAACAAGTGCGACGGCAACAATGTCGACAAGTGTCAGATGGCCGCTACGAATTTCCGGAACGCCCTGCATTTCTTCCCTATGCCCGATAGTGGATGGCTGCCAAAGGTCCTCTGTTACAGTGGTTTCTATGGTACAGGCATCAAGGAAATCTGGGATATGATCTATCAGTATATCGACTTCGTCAAGGCAAACGGTTATTTTGATGTCCGTAGAAACGAACAAAGCAAGTACTGGATGTACGAGACCATCAACGAGCAGTTGCGTAACTCGTTCTACCATAACCAGACGATTGAGCAGCAGCTGTTGAAGACCGAGCAAACTGTTTTACGAGGAGAGAAGACCTCTTTCATGGCTGCCGGTGAGCTATTGGAGAAGTACTTCAGCGATATCAAGGGCTACCGTGTTAGGAAAGAAGGGTGATGGTTTTAGTTGACAGTTGACAAAAGGAGGAAGGTGTAGTAATATGTATCAGGTAGAGATAGACACAGGATCAGGTTTCTGCTTTGGTGTGACCACGGCTATCCGCAAGGCGGAGGAAGAACTGGCGAAAGGCAGTACGCTCTATTGTCTGGGCGATATCGTTCATAATGGAATGGAGTGTGAACGACTGCGCCAGATGGGATTGGTTACCATCAACCATGAGGACCTCAAGCAACTGCATGATGCGAAGGTGTTACTGCGTGCGCATGGCGAACCGCCTGAGACGTATGCTTTGGCTCGCAAGAACAATATTGAGATTATCGATGCGACTTGTCCTGTGGTGCTCCAGTTACAGCGCCGCATCAAGAAGCAGTACGACTCGAAGGATGACGAACAGGAAACAAAAGGTAAGAAGCAGATTGTCATCTTTGGGAAACCCGGTCATGCAGAGGTGTTAGGACTGGTGGGGCAGACGGAGAACAACGCGATTGTCATTGCCAGTTTCGAGGATGTGAAGAGGTTGGATTTCAGCCGCGATATCTATCTGTATTCCCAGACCACTAAATCCATTGATGAGTTCCAGCGGATTATCAGGTATATCAAGCTGAATATCTCGCCTAATGCAACGTTCAAGAGTTTCGATACCATCTGCCGACAGGTAGCGAATCGTATGCCGAGCATTGCATCCTTCGCTGCCCGTCATGATCTGCTTCTCTTTGTTTGTGGGAGGAAAAGTAGTAACGGCAGGGTTCTCTTCAATGAGTGTCAGCGAGTGAACGCCAACAGTCATCTGATAGAAGGTCCTAATGAGATTGATCCGTCGTGGTTTAACGATGAACTAAAGACCATTGGTATCTGCGGTGCCACTAGTACGCCGAAATGGCTTATGGAAGAGTGCAGGGATGCCATTCTCAAGTAACTAATCTGCTACCCTTTCCAAGAACCGTTCATAGAGCCATTCATTCTGTTCAGGAATGGTCATGTTACTATTGTCAAGGACAAGTGCATCCTCAGCTTGGCGCAGGGGAGACACCTCACGGTGTGAATCGATGAAGTCGCGTTCCTGCACGTTCTTCAGGATCTCATCGTAGTCGGCTTCCATCCCTTTCCCAATCAGTTCCTTGTAACGACGTTCTGCCCGCACTTCAGCAGAGGCTGTAACGAACACTTTCATTTCAGCGTTGGGGAAGACTACAGTACCGATGTCACGACCGTCCATCACGATACCTTTCTCCTCACCCATCTTCTGCTGTTGGGCCACCAAGGCCTCGCGGACAAAGGGAAGGGCAGCGATGGGCGACACGCGGTTCGACACTTCCATGGTGCGGATATCCTGTTCTACCAGTTCATCATTCAGGTAAGTGTCAGGTCTTCCTGTCTCCTCATTAAGCTTGAATGAGATATTGATGTCGGGCATCTTCTCTTTCAGTTCCTCTTCGCGGATACTGTCATCCTCGTTGAACAACCCGTTGCGCAGGGCATAGAGGGTAACGGCGCGGTACATGGCACCTGTATCCACATAGATATATCCCACCTTCTTGGCCAGGTCCTTGGCCATGGTCGATTTTCCGCAAGAGGAATGACCGTCAATAGCTATTGTAATCTTCTTCATCATGATCAATTATTAATTATCAAATTGCTCACAGCACAAAGCTTGCGCTGATGAGCAGGGAGTGCGATGAAACATGGTATTTGCCGTAGGCGACGTTCAACTTGAAGCGGTCCAGCTGAATACCACCGCCCAAGGAAAGACCTGCTCCATGACTGCTGCCCCGTTCCTCGTCGTTACTCACAATCTCCATCTCACTGGCTCTGCGGAAATTATAACCGACGGCCAAGTAGATCTGCGGTGATAGGATGATGTCGGCACCTGCCACGAGATGATGGATGAATTTCTTGTTCAGATGGTTCATGTCAACAAGTGTGGCTGACAGTCTGAGCGGTGATCCGATGAGTCGTTTGCTGGCACCGATCTGCAGGTCGAGCGGCAGTTTGTTGTATTCCTCCTCAAAGGCATCCAGTTCTCCACCAAGGTTCTTGACGGTAGCCGATACCGACCATTCCTTCTCTGGGTCGTAGTAGTTCACACCTAAGTCAACCCCCATGGCGAATGCGTTATAGTCACCGATGTACGACGTAATGAGCCGTGCCGTAATACCACCCACGATGTTAGTGCCCAACTGATAGGAGAGGGCACTGGCAATGGCGATATCCTTTGCCGAGAACTCGCCGGTTTGTACGTTATGCTCATCCACCTCCTTCATCTTCCCATAGTCCAGGAACTGTGCCATGACGCCAATCGTAGCTTTCTCCTTGACGATCTTACTGAAGGAGGCACTGGCCGCATTGGCTCCTTCCATGTAGTTCATGTAGTTCAGGTTCAGACTCTTATCGCTTACCGATGAGAGCAGGGCCGGATTATGGAACATCAGCGAGGGATCGTCTTCGATGATGGAGATATTGTCACTGCCTAATGCTGCTGCATGCGCACTCACAGGCAGTCGAAGGAAATTGTATCCCGTCTGACTGTCTTGTGCCCATGTGAGTACACTGATGAGCATGAAGAAGAGGCAAAATATGACTTTTTTCATTTAATTCATTTATTTTAGTGCAAAGATACACCTTTTTTACAAATATCTATACTAATTTTGCAAAGCAATCATTATCATAACGAAAAAAACAGCATTTTAGTGTAACTTGGAAGTCAAGAAATCATACGAAGCCGATTTGGAGCACCAGTGGAAGAAAAGATTCCTGCTGGGGTTAGTACTCGTACTGGCAGTTCTTGTCGTTGCCTTGGAACTGAACTTCAGGGACGGGGCAGTGGAGTACAATGAGGAACTCTTGGATGACATCGTGCAGGAACTGGAACTGAAGGCTGCTGTTGATCAGGAGGATATGATTGCCGTGATGGAGGAACCCGAGGAAGAGCCGGCTCCTCCTACTCGTCTCAATCCTGTGGATGAACCTGTGATGAAAGAAGCTGCCGACCGTTTGGCGGAAAATCGCCAGGAGTTGTTTGAAGGGGAGACGGAAGCAACCGAGCAAGAGAAGGTTCCCCCCATCCCTCCCGTAGCTATCGATGCCGACAACAATTCCCTGAACTTCCGCGTGGTGGAGCGGTTGCCAGAGTTCCCCGGCGGAATGACCGAGTTTATGAAGTGGCTCACCAAAAACCTGAAATATCCAGAGTCTGCCCATCGCCAGAACCAACAGGGCACAGTGGTCATCTCCTTTATTGTCAATACCGATGGCAGCACATCAGAAATCAGGGTCGTTCGTCCGCGTCATCCCGACCTCGACCGTGAGGCAGTGCGGGTGGCACGCATGATGCCCAAGTGGAAACCAGGAGAAGATCACGGCAAGGTGTGTCGTACCATGATATCAATTCCAATCGTATTTAAAATATGAAAACAGCCAACGAAATCTTGCAACTCATCAACCGCTATATTGATGAAATGCCTTATAACCGTCAGCCAGCGAGTCTTTACGAGCCTATTCGTTACATCCTGTCGTTGGGTGGTAAGCGTATCCGTCCTACCTTGATGATGCTGGCCTATAACCTCTATCAGGAGGATCCTGAAAGCATCCTGCCACAGGCTTGTGGTTTGGAAACCTATCATAATTTCACCTTATTGCACGATGATCTGATGGATCATGCCGACATGCGACGCGGTAATCCCACCGTTCATGTGAAATGGGATGCCAATACGGCCATTCTCTCAGGAGATACGATGTTGCTTATGGCATTCAAACTGATGATGCAATGCCCCCAGGAATATCTGCATGCCGTACTGGATGTGTTCACAGAAACTACCTTGGAGATAGATGAAGGACAACAGTATGACATTTCTTTCGAGACGAGAGATGACGTGCGTGAGGAGGAGTATATTGAAATGATTCGTTTGAAAACAAGTGTATTGTTAGCTTGTGCTTTGAAGATCGGGGCCATCCTCGGTGGCGCCTCAGCTTCAGATGCGGAAAACCTGTATAAGTTCGGGGAACAGATCGGACTCGCCTTCCAGCTGCAGGATGATTTTCTTGATGTATATGGCGATCCGAAGGTGTTTGGCAAGGCCATCGGTGGCGATATCCTCTGCAACAAGAAGACCTTCATGCTCATCAACGCATTTAACAAAGCCGATGAAGCACAGCGAAAGGAACTGGATAAGTGGGTGAATGCCGTGAATCCTGATCCACAGCAGAAGATAGCCGCAGTTACTACATTATATAATAATATAGGTGTGAACCGTTTGGCTGAAGAACGCATCCGCTATTATTTTGACGAGAGTCGTAAGTATCTTGCTGCCGTACAAGTGCCGGAGGAGAGTAAGCAGGAGCTGAAAGCCTACACGGATAAGATGATGAAGAGAAACAAATGATAGATACGCACGCCCATTTGGATGGGGAAGAATTTGCTGAGGACCGCGCTGAGGTGATGGCGCGGGCAAAAGAAGCGGGAGTGAGCAAGGTGCTGATTCCTGCCATCGACTATTCCTCTTCCGTAGCCGTGATGCAGCTTTGTGCTCAGTACCCTGATTTCGCCTTTCCTATGATTGGATTACATCCTGAGGAGGTAAAGGAGAACTGGCGGGAGGAACTCCAGAAGATTAAATCCCTCATTCCAGATTCTTCCATCATCGGCATCGGTGAAGTCGGTCTTGACTACTACTGGAGTCGTGAGTTCGAGAAGGAGCAGTTGGCGGCGTTCGACGAACAGGTGCAGTGGAGTATAGAGACTGGCTTGCCCCTGATGATTCATTGTCGTAAAGGACAGAACGAGATGGTACACCTGTTGAAGCAATATGAGCGGGAACTGCCGGGTGGCGTGTTCCATTGCTTTACGGGTAAAGAGCGTGAGGCAGCGGATTTCCTGCAGTTCGACCGCTTCGTGTTGGGCATTGGTGGTGTACTCACGTTTAAGAAGTCGCACCTACCTGAGGTCCTGCCTGCTTCCGTTCCCCTCGACCGTATCGTGTTGGAAACAGATAGTCCGTATATGGCACCTGTTCCCATGCGTGGCAAACGCAACGAGAGTGCCTATGTACGCTTTGTTCTTGAAAAGCTTGCTGAGAGCTACGGGGTAAGTCAGGAGCAGATAGAAAAGATTACCGACGAGAATGTAGCACGTGTTTTCCCGATGATCCATAAAAATAGTTGAGAGTTGGCGGTTGCCAACTCTCAATACGTAGTTTTGGTTCATAACTCTTAATTGTACCAAACTGATGAATCCACTTCTGAATAGAGCTCATCGGTTTCACTGTTGTACACGTTGTCGAGTTCATAGTCCTCTTGGTTGTACATTTGTTTTGTAGAATCCATAGTAGTTCCTCCTGCAGGACTTAGGTACCATCGTCCCTTTTGATGTTATTACATGGGTCCCATGCTTTTCACTGGCAAATATAGTAAAAAAACAAATAGGTTGTTCATTTTTCGTATATTTTAACCAATGACGTCGATTATTTGCAGATTTATTCGTACATTTGCAGAAGAAAACAAATAATCAAGATCAAACAAAAAGTATGAAAAAACTATTGATGTTATCAATGGTACTGATGGCACAGGCAGCAGCTTGGGCACAGACCTTTACTGAGTGGCACGACATGGACGTGAATGGTGTGAACCGTATGCAGAACCACACCTCGTTTTTTGCCTATGAAAACTCCTCGTTGGCTATTCAAGGAGAAAAGGAGAAGTCGGATCGTTTCCTGTCGCTACATGGCGACTGGCAGTTCAAGTGGGTGGAGAGTGTCTCACAGCGGCCCACTGATTTCTTCAAGACCGATTACGATGATTCCGGGTGGGATAAGATGTCAGTACCTGGAATATGGGAGATGAATGGTTATGGCGATCCGGAATATGTGAATATCGGTTTTGCCTGGCGCGGACATTTCCAGCAACTCACACAGAAAGACTATCAGGAGGGGGTGAGCGATATCCCTGTACCCGACAAGGATAACCATGTGGGTAGTTACCGCAAGACCATCATGGTGCCCGAGTCATGGAAGGGGCAGCAGGTGATTGCCCACTTCGGTAGTGTCACCTCGTGTATCTACCTCTGGGTGAACGGTCAGTTTGTGGGTTATAGCGAAGACTCAAAGATAGAGGCTGAGTTCGACATCACAAAATATGTGCAGCCAGGTGAGAACCTCATCGCCTTCCAGGTGTTCCGCTGGTGCGATGGCTCCTGGAGCGAGGACCAGGATTTCTGGCGATTGAGCGGCGTGGCTCGCGACAGTTATCTGTATTGCCGTAATGCGAAGAGTCATATCGAGGACCTGCGCATTGTGCCCAATCTGGTGAACGACTATCGTGATGGTGTGTTGCAGGCAGATGTGTCGTTGTTTGGAAAGGGTGACGTTCGGATGAGTCTGTATGACGCAGAAGGAAACCAAGTCGCTTCCTCTTTCGTAAGCAGCTGGCAGAAGTCGGATCCCAAGAAAGATCCCAAGAAAGGCAGTGCAACCCTGACAGTAGAGAATCCTGAGAAATGGAGTGCCGAGCACCCGTATCTCTATACCCTCGTGGTGCGCCTCTATCCTGAGCGTAAGTATCCTGAGATTGGTGCAGAGACGGAGGTGATAGCCCAGAAAGTGGGCTTCCGCAGTGTGGAGATCAAGGATGCCCAACTGTTGGTAAACGGACAGCCTATATATATAAAAGGTGTGGATCGCCACGAGATGGACCCCGATGGCGGCTACGTGGTAAGTCGTGAACGCATGATTCAGGATATCCAGCTGATGAAACGCTTCAATGTGAATGCCGTGCGAACCAGTCATTACCCCAATGATCCGGTGTGGTACGACCTCTGCGACCAATATGGTATCTACCTTGTTTCGGAAGCCAATCAGGAGGGTCATGGCTTTGGCTACAATCCCAAGGAGGCCATCTCCTTCACTCCGCTCTTCGCCCAGCAGATCCTGCAGCGTAACCAGCATAACATTCAGGTGAACTACAACCACCCCAGTGTGATTATCTGGTCGATGGGTAACGAGACCATTGGCGGTCCGAACTTCAAGGCTGCCTACGACTGGATCAAGAGTGAAGATCCAATCCGTCCGGTGCAGTATGAGCAGACCGGCAGCGGAACACCTAGTGATATCATGTGTCCGATGTATGCCTCGCACAACTGGTGCGAACGCTATGCTTCCAATCCCGCTACTACCAAGCCGCTCATTCAGTGTGAATACAGTCATGCCATGGGTAACAGTTGCGGCGGCTTCAAGGAGTATTGGGATCTGGTGCGCAAATACCCGAAATACCAAGGTGGCTTTATCTGGGACTTCGTGGATCAGGCATTGCATCGCCATCCAAGTAAATCTAGTATTACTGGTAAAACTAGCAATACTAGTATTGAGTACACCTACGGCGGCGATTACAACAGCTACGATCCGTCAGATAACAACTTCAACTGTAATGGTTTGGTTTCACCCGACCGTGTTCCTAACCCCGAGATGTATGAGGTGGGGTACTTCTACCAGAACATCTGGGCTGAGACGGTGGATATCCAGAAAGGGGTTATCAGCGTGCGCAACGAGAACTTCTTCAAGGATCTGAGTAACGTACGGATGAAATGGTGCCTGCTGGCCGATGGTATTCCTGTTGCGGATGGTACCGTTGATAATTTGGATGTTGCCCCGCAGCAGTCGCGTAACTACACCCTCCCTCTTCCGTTGAAAGACAGCTATGCTGATAAGGAGCTGCTCTTGAATATCGACTTCGTTTTGAAGGATGCTGAACCGCTGATGACTTCAGGACAGGTGGCGGCCTATCGACAGCTGACGGTAAGCGAGGACGGTCATCATGCAGCCAACGATCTTGCTTCTGCAAAGATCAAGGTGAAAGAGGACAAGAAGGCACAGGAAGTGTTGGTCCAGACTGGAGATGTGAAACTTGTCTTCGATCGTGCAACAGGATTCCTCTGCCATTACGAGGCTGCTGGTAAGCAGTTGTTGGGTGAGGGCGGTACGATCAAACCGAACTTCTGGCGTGCGGTAACCGATAACGACATGGGTGCCGGAATACAACGCCGTTATCGGGCGTGGAGGAACCCGACTCTGAAGCTCACTGCCTTCGAGGCGAAGAAAGCCAAGACCAAGCAGGGTGAGAAATATGTGAATGTCTCTGCTGTATATGATATGCCTGAGGTGAAGGCGCAGCTGAGAATGGACTATGCCATTCTGCCCGGCGGACGGATGATGATTCATGAGACCATGAATGTAGCAGATTCAGCAAAGGTGGCCGATATGTTGCGCTTCGGCGTGGTAATCCAGCTTCCATACGATATGGACAAGAGCGCGTTCTACGGTCGTGGACCTATTGAGAACTATGCCGACAGGAAGGAATCTCAACGCATCGGTATCTATGAGCAGACTGCCGATGAGCAGTTCTATCCGTATATCCGACCGCAGGAAACGGGTACGAAGAGTGATATTCGCTGGTGGAAGCAGACCGATGAGGCTGGTAAAGGACTGAACATCTCATCTCATCATAAGTTGTATATGTCGGCCCTGCACTATAACATGGAGGATCTTGACGAAGGAAACAACAAGAAACAGCGTCATGTACAGGACGTGCCGAAGTCGAAATACACCAATCTCTTCATCGACAGTGAGCATGCTGGCGTTGGCGGTATCAACAGCTGGAGCATGGAAGGCTTCGCCCTGCCGAAGTATCAGGTGAAGTACGGTAACAAGCGGTTTGGCTTCTTTATCGATATAGAAAGGTAAAAATACCGTTTCGTCCACCTAATTGCACATAAAATCCACCTTTAATGAGGTGGATTTTTTGTATCTTTGCAGCCAGATAACATTATCAAAACTAACTGTCAATGAAAAAAGCAAACATTTGGGTCATTGCGACCTTGGCTGTACTGGTATCGTTGAATGCCAGTGCGCAGCATCAGTTCACGGTGAATGCCAAGAAGCTTGGCGCACCCATCCAGTCAACCATGTACGGCATCTTCTTCGAGGATATCAACTTTGGAGCCGATGGTGGACTCTATGCCGAGATGGTGGAGAACCGCTCGTTTGAGTTCCCGCAGCAGCTGATGGGTTGGAACACCTTTGGAAAAGTTCAGGTGAATGATGCCAATCCGGCATTTGATCGTAATCCGCACTATGTCACCCTGAAGGAATCGGGACATCGTGATAAGTTCACCGGACTGGAGAACAGGGGTTTCTTCGGTATGGGTCTGAAGAAGGGCATGGATTATCACTTCTCTGTTTATGCGCGTACCGCAGGATCTTCTCAGATCCGTGTGGAACTGGTGGGCAGTGATGATGAGGTGATGACCAAGCAACAGATAGCCATTGCAGGCAACAACTGGAAGAAATACACTGTTACTTTGAAGTCGCCCAAGACCGATGCAAAGGGGTTGATGCGTATCTACCTTGAAGGAAAGGGTTCTGTTGACCTCGACCATGTGAGTCTGTTCCCTGCTGATGCGTGGAAGGGACTGCTTCGTGCGGATCTTGTCAAGGATCTCAAGGACCTGAACCCTGGCGTGTTCCGCTTCCCTGGTGGATGTATCGTGGAAGGAACCGACCTGAACAGTCGTTACCAGTGGAAGAACTCCGTGGGACCAGCTGAGAACCGACCGCTGAACGAGAACCGCTGGAACTACACTTTCCCACACCGTCTGTTCCCGAACTACTACCAGAGCTACGGACTGGGCTTCTATGAGTTCTTCCTGCTCTCTGAGGAGATCGGTGCTCAGGCACTTCCGGTGCTGAGTTGCGGACTGGCTTGTCAGTTCCAGAACGACGACAAGGATGAGGCCGTTTGCCATGTAGCAGTAGATGACCTTCAGCCGTATATCGATGATGCACTCGATCTGATCGAGTTCGCCAATGGTGGAACAGATACCAAATGGGGTAAGCTGCGTGCCGACATGGGTCATCCTGCCCCCTTCAATCTCCAGCAGATCGGTGTGGGTAATGAGCAGTGGGGACCTCTCTATCCCGTTCGTCTGGAGAAGTTCATGAAGGCCATTCGTGCCAAGTATCCCAAGATGAAGATCGTGGGAACGAGCGGTCCCTCACCAGACGACAATGATGGGAAACAGTTCTCGTATGGCTGGGAGCAGATGAAGAGACTGAAGGCCGACCTCGTGGATGAGCATTATTATCGTGATCAGGACTGGTTCATGAACAATGTTACTCGTTATGACAACTACGACCGTAAGGGTCCGAAGGTATTCGCAGGCGAATATGCTTGTCATGTGAAAGAGGATCCTGCCGACTTCCCCACAGCGAAGAACGTGTTTGAGGCTGCCTTGGCTGAGGCTGCCATCATGACGGGCTTTGAGCGTAACGCCGATATCGTGCACATGGCTACCTATGCGCCACTCTTTGCTCATGTGGAAGGCTGGCAATGGCGTCCCGACCTGATCTGGATGGATAACCTCACTACCGTTCGTACACCTAATTACTATGTGCAGCAGCTGTATGGACAGAACCCTGGAACCCATGTGCTAAGTCTGCTGGAAGGAAAGAAACCTGTTACCGGACAGGATGGTCTTTGCGCCAGTGCGGTATATGACAAGAATACCAATGGTTATATCGTGAAGATGACCAATACTTCAACGGAGCCGAAAGAGGTTGTCATCACCTTCAAGGGCATCAAGAGCTTGGGCAATGGAAAGGTAACCACCCTCCATGCCGACCGTATGGATGCGGCCAATACCATTGAGAAGAAGAACAATGTGGTACCGAAAACTGCCGATGTGCAAGCCGATGGTAATGTGCTTCGCACTACCATCCCTGCCAAGACGTTTGCCGTTTATCGGTTCTGAAAGTGAAAGAGGATGAAGTGACACGGAAACACTTCATCCTCTTTCTTTATTTTATAGTGTATAGAACTTCAGTCCGATGGAGAGTCCGAGGATATCCTTCAGCTTGATACTGCTATCCTGGAACATGGACCTGATATAGAGGTCGCAGGTGCTTACCTCGTAAAAGAGTGACATACGACTGTGTCTTCTGCGTTTGCTTTCTGGAATCTTGAACATGATGCGCTGACCAAGGGCAAAGTTCAAGCGGAACTTGGTTGACATGAACTGATAATATTTGTCAGGATACCGTCCGGGCTGACTCTTCCAGAACTCATGACCATACACGGTGTTGAGATAAAGACTGGCTGTCAATGGCTCAAACTGCCACTTTCCTTCCGACTTCTTGGGCGATAGGTTGATGTCCCAAGGAATATAATTCTCTTTCACTGTCATGGTCAGTTTCCCTCGAGTAGATTCATGTCGGGGGATATAGCCAAAGAGTAAGTCGGTCTCCCATTGTCGGTGTTTGCCATAACTCCAGCCTGTACCTATAGAGACGATGCCCATATTACCGGCGTTCTGGATGACATAATGGGAGGGAATGAGCGCAGCCCATGTGTTTTGCATGCGCTGCATACGCTTTTCGTATTTACTCTGCTTGATATCTATGCTGTCGCCTGCCGTCATGTGTAAGGCGCACATCAGCATGACTGCACTAATACTCAATCTTTTCCACTTCATAGCCGTTGGGTGTAATGGTGAATATTCGGTAGTTGCGATGAACAGCACAGTCGATGCCGTAGAAGATCAGACCGTCGTTATACATGTCGGAGACCACGTCCTCATGGTTGTGCCCATAAACACAGCACATCAGTCCGGGGAAGAAATCCAGGTAGCGGCGGAAGGCCTTGCACACATTGTTATTGAACTGGTCGCTATAGGGTGGTGCATGCATCACGATGATGGTTCTGTCGAACTTGTCAGTATCCTTCGCCATCTCCTCCTCCATGTAGTCGAAGTCGGGTACGGCAGCCAGATAGGTGTATTCGGTGGCATTGGTGTTAAGGCACAGGAACTTCACTCTTCCGGCAATGAACGAGAAATTCATCTTCCCATACATGATCTCGTAGGTCTGGTTACCAGTGCCGAGGAAATCGTGGTTGCCGATCAGTGCCACGAAAGGATAACGCAGACTCTTCAAGACATCGCGGCTCCACTCAAACTCCTTACCAGTGCCCGTATCGGTAAGATCACCACAGTGCACAACGAAATCAACATTCCTTCGATTCAGGTCGGCCACCTGGTCGCGCGCATCCGACAGCCACAGATGGGTGTCGCTGATAAAGGCCACGCGAAGGGTGTCCTTGTTGGCAAACTGTTTCTCAATGACGGCTATCTGCTTTGCATTGATGTCGGTTTCGCCCTTCACGTTGACATCATAAGGATGTGTATCGAACACATCGCCACACGATGAGAGCAGGATGGTCATTCCTAAAGGCAGTGCCGCCAGTATCATTGCCGTTAATAGTCGTGGCAGGTTGTTCAGTGGTTTCTTGATCATATCATTTTCTCTTTCACACTGCAAATATCGGCATTATTTCCCAAATATGTTATGAAAAATGACTAAAAAATACGCTGCGAAAACAAAAAAGATCATGGCACATGCGACAAATTTGGAGGGCATGACCCCATTTTGTCGCAATTTTAACCGTTTGTCGCAACAACTCCGGCAGAAATGAAACGGAATAATTGCTTCCCGAAGGAAACACCCGTACCTTTGCACCGTCATTCAGAAAAAACAATCAATAGACCAACATCAATCTTTATATATTCTTAGATTTGTCAGAAAGAATTGCCCGATTCACCTTCATGGCGGTCGGGCAGTTTTCTTTCTTATTTTTGGTTGTTTGAGAATTATTTCGTACCTTCGCACATCAAAACTGTGAAAGATGATAGTTTGTATTGCGGAGAAACCAAGTGTAGCGAAGGATATCGCCCGTATCATCGGAGCTACCAGTAGCAGGGACGGATATATGGAAGGCAACGGATATCAGGTGACATGGACGTTTGGTCATCTGTGTACGCTGAAGGAGCCGCATGACTATACGCCGATGTGGAAGGCATGGAGCTTAAGTGCCCTGCCGATGATTCCACCGCGCTTTGGCATCAAGCTGATTGATGATAAGGGAATCCAGAAACAATTTGCTGTGATTGAACGGTTGATGCAAGCCGCCGACGGCATCATCAACTGTGGTGACGCCGGTCAGGAGGGTGAGCTCATCCAACGTTGGGTGATGCAGAAAGCTCAGGCGAAATGTCCGGTAAAGCGTTTGTGGATCTCGTCAATGACCGATGAGGCCATCCGCGAAGGGTTCTCGAAACTGAAAGACCAGCAGGAGTATCAGCCGTTGTATATGGCAGGTCTTTCGAGAGCGATAGGCGACTGGATCTTAGGTATGAATGCCACGCGTCTCTATACGCTGAAATACGGACAGAACCGTCAGGTGCTGAGCATCGGAAGGGTGCAGACACCTACATTAGCCTTGATTGTAAACCGTCAGAAGGAGATCGATAACTTCAAACCGGAGCCTTATTGGGTGCTCTCTACCATCTACCGGGAAACCTTGTTTACGGCTACGAAGGGCAAGTTTACCAGTAAGGAGGAAGGCGAAAAGAGCTTCGAGATGATCCAAGGGAAGCCGTTTACGGTGACCAAGGTAGAGAAGAAGAACGGAAAGGAACAGCCGAAACAGCTGTACGACCTTACCTCGCTGCAGGTGGATTGTAACAGGAAGTACGGTATGAGTGCGGAGATGACGCTGAACACCATTCAGGCTTTGTATGAGCGGAAGTTCACCACCTATCCTCGTGTGGATACCCAATACCTTTCAGACGATATCTATCCCAAGTGTCCGCAGATCATGAACGGTCTGTATCAGGTAAAAGTGGCTGGTGTGGCTCCTTATGCCGACCTGGTGCGCCCCTTGGGCGGTAAGCCGCTGCCGAAGACGAAGCGGGTGTTCGATACGAGTAAGGTAACCGACCACCATGCGATTATTCCTACTGGGGTGATTCCGCAGAACCTTACCAATATGGAACAGCATGTCTATGATCTGGTGGCACGACGGTTTATCAGTGTGTTCTATCCCGATTGTAAGTACGCTACAACAACGGTATTGGGCGAGGTTGACGGGATAGAGTTCAAGGCTACGGGAAAGGAAATCCTGGATCCGGGATGGCGAATAGTATATGCACAGCCGTCGTCTCAGCTTCCCACAAATGACGAAGAGAAGAAGGAGGATGAGGAGAAAACACTGCCAACCTTCGTGAAAGGGGAGAGCGGACCGCATGAGCCGACGCTCACTGAGAAGCTAACCACCCCGCCACCTTATTACAACGAGGCTTCTTTGCTGCGTGCCATGGAAACGGCAGGAAAGTTTGTGGAGGATGAGGAACTTCGTGCTGCCATGAAGGAGAACGGGATTGGCCGACCATCGTCAAGGGCGGGAATCATCGAGACCTTGTTCAAACGCAATTATATCCGTAGGGAGAAGAAACGACTGGTGGCTACACCTACGGGCATCGAACTGATAGACATCATCAAAGAGGAACTGCTGAAAAGCTGCGAGCTGACGGGTATCTGGGAGAAAAAGCTCCGTGATATCGAGCATCAGCAATATGATCCTGCCCAGTTCGTCAATGAACTGAAGGAGCAGATTACTGCCATCGTGAATCAGGTGTTGGCCGACAACTCCAACCGCAGGGTGACGCTGATGCCCGACAAGCCATCGGGCAAGCGCAGTAAGCCGAAGCAGGGAGGAACACAATAAAACGTGCTTTCTCTCGTTTATAGGATATGATGCGCAAGTATTCACTGTTTTTACTCCTGTTGGTTGTCCTGTTCTCTTCGTGCGGTGCCGATCTGAACATGAAGAAGGGTGAGAAGTTCCTCGCCATCGGTGAGTATTACGATGCGGCGGAACAGTTCAAGCAGGCTTATTCAAAGACTTCCTCCAAGGAACGCGACCGTCGTGGACAGATTGCCTTGAAGATGGCTCAATGCTATGAGCGCATCAATTCCTCACAGAAAGCGATTGCTGCCTACAGGAATGTCATCCGTTACAAACAGGATGATATCAATACCCATCTCTCTTTCGCCCGTCAGTTGCTTCGCAATGGTAACTACAAGGAGGCGGAAAAGGAGTTCTTGGGCGTGCTCGACTCTCTGCCCGACAATGAGTTGGCTCGTAGCGGACTGGAGTCAGCGCGTACTGCTCCAGAGATCAAGCAGTTAGGATCACGCTATACGGTGAAGAAGATGGATATCTTCAATTCCCGCAGGGCCGATTATAGTCCGATGCTCTGCGGCGACGAGTACGATCAGCTCTTCTTTACTTCCACCCGTAAGGAGGCACAGGGTGATGAGGTCAGTGGAATCACAGGTGCCAAGGCGGGTGATATTTTTTTCTCGCAGAAAGACGACAAGGGGAAGTGGACGAAGCCGCAGACCATTGAAAGCGGTCTGAATACGGAATATGATGAGGGCGCTTGTTGCTTCTCAACCGACCAGCGGGTGATGTATCTCACGCAGTGCTCTACTGATCCGGATTATCCACGCTATGCCACCATCGTTACATCGAACCGTTCTGATGCTGCATGGGGCGCGCCTACCAAACTGGAGATTTCCCGTGACACATTGTCAAGCTTTGCCCATCCTGCTGTTTCGCCCGATGGGGAATGGCTGTACTTCGTCTCTGATATGCCAGGCGGCATGGGCGGTATGGATATCTGGCGTGTCAGACTGACAGCTGCAGGACTTGGTGGCGTGGAGAATGTTGGCGCACCGGTGAATACAGAGGGTGATGAGATGTTCCCGACCTTCCGTCCTAATGGTGATCTGTATTTCTCTTCAAACGGTCATCCGGGCATGGGTGGACTGGATATCTTCATCGCCAAGGTGGATAAGAGCGGACGATATAAGCTGGAGCATCCAGGCTTCCCTTTGAACTCACAGGGAGATGATTTCGGTTGTACCTTTGAAGGACTGCGGAACAAGGGGTATTTCTGCTCGAACCGCGGTGACGGTCGTGGCTGGGATCATATCTATAGCTTTGAGAATCCTGAGATCGTGCAGACGCTCAAAGGGTGGGTGTACGAGATGGATGGCTATGAACTGCCTGCCGCTCAGGTGTATATGGTGGGTAACGACGGCACAAACCTGAAGCTGAGCGTGAAGGGTGACGGCTCGTTTGAACAGGAACTGCAGCCGGGCGTGGACTATATCCTACTGGCTTCGTGCAAGGGTTACTTGAACCATCGGGAGGAGATCAGCGTGAAACCGGCCAAGGAGTCGGAGGAATATACGTTGCAGTTCCCCTTGGCCAGCATCCGCGTTCCCGTACTCATTGATAATATCTTCTACGATTTCGATAAGGCCACGTTACGACCGGAGTCGGCTGCTGCCTTGGATGAGTTGGTGGGTATGCTGAACGAGAATCCCAATGTAACGATAGAGTTGAGTGCTCATGCCGATTATCGAGGAAGCGCCGACTATAACAAACGACTGTCGCAGCGGCGTGCCGAATCGGTGGTGAATTACCTTATCGCACATGGTATTCCTAAAGAACGACTCACGCCCATGGGCTATGGGGTGGAGAAGCCCAAGACCATCCGGAAGAAGCTTACGGAGAAGTATTCTTGGCTGAAGGAGAACGATGTGCTGACTGAGGAATTCGTGAAAGCACTGAACGATCCTGAGAAAGAAGAGATCTGTAATCAGCTGAACCGTAGGACGGAGTTTGTGGTATTACGTACCACCTACGGTATGTTTGATGAGAACGGTCAGCTGAAGAACCCGCCGAAGAAAAAAGAGAAAACCGTGTCAGATGAAGACGACGGTTTCCTCTTTATCGAATAATATATTGTATGTATTTACTTCCAACGCTCTGAGGTAACCACCATATACCCGCCTGTCATCACCAAAGCAAGGATGGTGAGATAGACAATCAGCGGGTTCTGCTGATAAACCATATTAGTAGAAGCATCTGCCAACAATCCGAAGAAGGTGCCGAAGAGTGTCCTTAAACCCTTGGTGTAATACAACAGCAGGATGCCGAGAACGGAGCAGAGGACAGTCCAGATGCGGTTCTTCTGCCAAGCAGTCTGTGGCAGGTTTCTCATCACACGATGGGTGAAGCCGTTGTCCTCGACTTCTACATGATGGTCCGAGAAGAAACTGTTTACCAGTGTCTCTTCTTCTTCCGTTACCATAATCGGTTCGTTGGTTACGGTTTCTCTGTATTGTTCTTTTTGCTTATCGTCCATATCCATTCTCACTTAAATAGGTTGCTAGTTGTTTCTTTCCTCTTGAGAGGTGTGATTTTACGGTGCCTTGCGGCATTCCGGTAATTTCAGAGATCTTATCGATAGGTAATCCATCCATTATCTGTAGCGTGATACAGGTACGTTCATCTGACTTGAGTGTTTTTAGTGCGTCATAGATATCCATGCGCAACGTGGAATCGGAAGGTCTTTCACTAACGAGTCGCATGGCTGTCGTATCGATATCCTCAGTGATGTGCTGCGAACGACGGTAGTCGTAGAGCACGTTATAGGCAATGCGGTAAAGCCAGGTGGAGAACCCTGAGAGTCCTTTGAAACTGGCAATCCGCGTATAGGCTTTGATGAAGGTCTCTTGGGCGAGGTCATCGCTGAGCGGTCCGTCTCCCAGCGTCTGGCTCAGGAAGAACCGACGAACAGGTGACTGGTATTTCCTGACAAGTTGGTCGAAAGCCCGCTTGTTGTGAAACACCGCCACCTGCGTGACGAGGGAGAGATCGCTGTTAACCTTCATCTTAATACATACGTTTCTCAGGCATGATAATCCAAAGAATTGGATATAGGATGATTCCGCAGAACACAGTGAACAGGGTGAGCACAGCATATGCTACACGTACCACTGTGGGGTCGATGTTGAGATACTCTGCGATTCCACCGCAGACGCCTGCGATAACTCTATCGTTTGATCGTAATAATTTTTTCTGTTCCATGATTAAATGGGGTTAATGGTATAATGGGGTTAATGGGAAAAATAGATGACCGAAGAACTATTCCACGGGAGGGTTGATGTTGTCATCATACCTGTCGCGTTTACGGGATGAAGTCTTGGAAATCACGGCCTGGCCTACACCATAGAGGGCAACGAGCCAGCCGATTCCTGTAAGCGGATCTGCTCCTAAACATTTGAACAGGATAGCCAAACCGATACCTAAGAACACATTCTTGATGCCTTTCTTCCAGAGATACTCGTCGCTCTGATGTTCTGTGCGCACCAGTTCTTGGGGAATCTGTTGTCCGCTTTCCATTGCCTTCTCTGCCAACTGGTAGCGCTGACGCCTGTTCTTGAAGATCAGGTAGATGATAAAGCCAACGAAAATGAAGGGTGCCAGAACGATGAGGAGGACTAAGATCACGGCCAATATGGCGCCAAGACCACCTCCCACCAGATCTTTCATGTCGCTTGGGGACATAAAGAAGTCATCATCGTCTTCGTACTCATCAATATATACAGGAGTAGATGTTCCTGCCGTATCGGTGGAAGTCGTGTCAGAGTAGGCAACGATACCAGAAGAGTCGGGTACCGTTGTGGGATTCACCACCTGTGGGTGATGACGGTGCTTCTGTGCCTGTATCGTGACCGGAGCAAGCAGCGCACCTGCCAGTAGGATTGTAATTAAATACCTTTTCATGCTTTTGTCTTTTGTTTGTTGATTCATTACTTTGTCTGTTAGACGATAATGATACACAAAAAGTTGCATCAGCATGAAAAAATTAGAAAATTCTTCTGGAGATACGCAGGTTTAATACAGGGAAGACTTTAAATCCTTTGAAGAAACGGACATACGATCCAACGTCGCCACGGATGCCATGTACTTCTTTTGCCAGGTCAACACCGTCGTGGGTGATGATCTTTGGGGTGCCGCCCCAAGTCATGAAGCCGCATTCAAAGGCGAAGTTATAGAGTTTGTCAGTCTTCGGAATCTCTGAACCATAGCCGAACCCCAGGTAGGGCTTGAAGCGGTTGGCCTTGACCTTCACCTCCATCATGGCTTCTTCGTTGGGATAAGAATAATAAGGTGTGCCGTCAGCGAAGTCTCCTAAATGCACACCCATGCGTCCGTATTGCTCAAATCGTTTAATGATCGCTGCATCATCCTCGTAATACGGGTCGAACTTAATGGTGTATTCGAGTCCTCCCACGGTGGTTGTCACAATGGGTTCGCCAGCCACAACATTGTCGTGAACGTGGTTATAAATACCTACAGCTACCAGACTGCTCATATCCTCATAGGCATTGTAGGCCTTGGCAATTTGCTCATTACCATAGTAGAAACCGGCGGTAACGAACCATTTCTTGTTCGGGAAGGGGAAGACATCAACCAGTACCTTGGCATTGTAGTACGTAGGACGACCATACATCTTTATATTACGGTCGATCTGGTAACCGGTGGCTTGCTTGAATACCTCCGACATCCTGTCGAATTTCGTCACAATCTTATTGCCGTTTTTATCCTTCTCGGGGTCATTCTTCAAGCCAACCCTGAAGTTCATGGATTTCTTGAACGATGGCATGACAGCAAAGCCGGCACGTATCTGTACCATATCGCTGGCAGGCATGGCCAGTTCAGCGCCGATACCTGTCGTACCTGTCGTAATAGCTACATCAAGATGATTGAATTTGTTCCGGTATTCCGCTCCCGCACCTGCGGTATAGATATCTGAACCATGGTAGGTTCCTACATCGTTTTGTGCCTTGGCCGAAACAACACTCATGATGAGTAAGGCACAATATGTTATCATTCTGATTCTTATCTTCATATTCATCCTTTCTTTGTAAGTAGAAGTTTCATTTCGCAATGTGCGTGCAAAATTAAAAGATTTTTCCCGAATCCCCAAGTTTTTCTTGAAAAGATTCACGATGATTCATCTTTATTTTGTATCTTTGCGAAAAGTTCAATCAATCATTTGCATTTATGAGAATAAGAAGATTCTTATTGATCATCATCGGTTTGCTGACCGCTTCGATGATACAAGCACAACCACTTCTCAAGACACATGTGGAAACGGGTGACATTGAAGGAGTAGTCGACGGGTCACTTGCTGTTTATAAAGCGATTCCTTATGCAGCACCGCCGGTAGGAAACCTCCGTTGGAAAGAACCTCAGCCTGCAAAACCATGGACAGGAGTGTTGAAGTCGGATCAATTCGGCCCCTGGCCTCCACAGCCTACTCGTCCTGGTCGTACTGCCGACATGATGAGTGAAGACTGTCTTTATCTGGGTATTGCTACGCCTGCCACATCGGTCAACGACCGTCTGCCTGTAATGGTATGGATTCACGGAGGTGGTTTCCAGACAGAACATTACGGTGGCGACCTGTGGAAACATCTTGCCATGCGAGGGGTGGTGGTTGTCAGTGTGGAGTACCGAACAGGTGCCTTGGGATTTATGGCACATCCAGAACTCACCAAGGAATCGAAGAACGGTCATTCAGGTAATTACGGTCTGCTGGATCAGATCTTCGCTCTTAAATGGGTGCAACGCAACATCCAGAACTTCGGTGGTGATCCCTCGAAAGTAACCATCTTCGGAGAGAGTGCCGGTGCCATCAGTTGTAGCATTCTCTGTGCTTCACCTTTGGCCAAAGGACTCTTCCGGGCAGCCATCAGTCAGAGCGGTGGTTCTTTCGCACCTTGGCAGGATGGTAACAGAACATTGGTGACCAATGCCTCGCAGAAGGGTGCAGAGCAGCATGGACTCGCCTTTCAGAAGCATCTGAAGAAGAAATCCCTGAAGGAACTGCGAAAGATGGACGCCATGGCTCTTTGTGGAAATGACGTAGGCTTCGGCGGTTTCTGGCCTTGTGTGGATGGGTATGTGATTACAGACGACCTCTATCGTCTTTATGAACGGGGGGATTATAACGATGTTCCTGTTATCGTGATGACTAACTCTGATGAAGGTGCTTTGTTCTCGAGAAGTATAGAACCTGAGGATTACCAGAAATCAGTGCGTGCCACGTTTGGTCCCTTTGCAGAGGAAGCTTTGAAGATTTATCCCGGTAACACGGTTGATGAGGCTTTCCATGGCAACGGTGATGCGTTTCGTGACATGGGCTTTGCCTGGCCTTCCTACGCTTGGGTGAACTTACAGTCAAAGACGGGTAAGGGTGCTGCCTATGCAGCCTTCCTTGCCCAGCCTTCCACACGCAGCTTCTCTGGCGACCCACGTCGTCGAGGAGTGGCACATGCTGATGACATCCTCTACCTGAATGGTGAGTTCCTGATGCAGCCTGACAAGTATCCTGCTGAGTCGGCGTTGGCAGAAATCATTCAACAGTACTGGGTGAACTTCGCCAAGACTGGGAATCCCAATGGTAAAGGACTGCCTTACTGGCCTACGTTTGATGCCACCAAGCCTACTACGATGCAGTTCAGTAATGGTGCTTCACTGATCATGCTGCCGAATCGTGAACAGATAGAGTTCGTGGACCGCTTCTATCAGTGGGTACGAAGTGAGACGGAAAAACAACGGAAATAACCGACGGTTTTTCAAGAATGCGTGCATGATTTCGAAATAATAGTTGTAATTTTGCACCATCAAGCATCAACGGAATGGAGTTACCAAGGGATTTCATACAATACATGGAAGGATTCATGGGGGAGTCCCTGTGGACGGAATTGCGTAACGGACTCGCGGAGGAGGCTCCAGTGAGTATCCGTATGAATCCATTCAAGGCGCAGGATATGACGGCTGATGAAGGTACTCCAGTACCTTGGTGCCCGCAGGGATGGTATCTGCCTACACGTCCTGTGTTCACTTCCGATCCGCTGTTCCATGCCGGGGCCTATTATGTGCAGGAGGCTTCATCGATGTTCCTCGATGCAGTGCTGCGCCAATATGTCAAGGAGCCAGTAACCATGCTCGACCTCTGTGCAGCACCTGGGGGAAAATCAACCGTGGCAAGAACCGTCCTTCCTCAAGGGAGTCTGCTGGTCAGCAACGAGCCCATCCGTAAGCGGGCCCAGATCCTCATGGAGAATATCCAGAAGTTCGGACATGCTGATGTCATGGTGACGAATAATTATCCGCACGACTACGCCTCCTCTGACCTGCAGTTCGATGTGATTCTGGCAGATGTTCCTTGTTCTGGCGAGGGCATGTTCCGCAAGGATGCAGAGGCAATAGGAGAGTGGAGCAGGCAAAATGTGGAGAAATGCTGGCACCTGCAGCGTGAGATCGTCACGGATATATGGGATTGTCTGCGCCCCGGAGGACTGCTGATCTATTCCACTTGTACGTTCAATGCATTGGAGGATGAGGAGAATGTGCGGTATATCAGGGATGAGTTAGGTGCAGAGGTGTTACCTGTTACCATTGATCCTTCGTGGAACATCACAGGGTCATTGGTGAAAGATTTCCCGGAACCCGTCTATCGGTTCCTGCCTGGTAGGACAAGAGGCGAAGGGTTGTTCATGGCATTACTTCGAAAAGAGGGCGATGCTGTGAATACAGGTAAGCGAAAGAACAAGGAAAAAGATAGGAAAGAGAAGAAACAGAAGGTGGAGATACCGGTAGAATGGCTGTTGCGAGTCGATGATTATGACTTCGTCCAGCAAGGTGCCAAGGTGCTGGCCATCCCACGGAAGTGGAAATCCTTCTACAATCAGGCAGCTAAGGTCCTTCAGGTGATGCATGCAGGGATTACCATCGGAGAGATAAAAGGGAAGGATCTGATTCCTGATCAGTCGTTAGCCCTATCTACAGAACGTCATCCACAGGCTTTCCCAACAGTGGAACTGACGGTAGATGAGGCTCTCAGCTACTTACGGAAGGAAACACTTCCCGGCTTGGCTGACAGTCCTAAGGGCTATACATTGGTAACCTGCCAAGGACTCCCGTTAGGTTTCCTGAAGAACCTCGGTAATCGCACGAACAATCTCTATCCTCAAGAGTGGAGAATCAAGAGTTCGCACATTACTGCTCCCTGTCAGATCATTCATCGAAACAAATAGTAAAACGATATGAAACAATACTTAGACCTCTTAAACCGTATCCTGACGGAAGGAACGCAGAAAGGCGACCGTACAGGAACAGGTACGGTGAGCATCTTTGGAAACCAGATGCGCTTCAACCTCGACGATGGCTTCCCGCTGCTCACCACCAAGAAACTCCATCTGAAATCCATCATCTACGAACTGCTGTGGTTCCTGAAAGGAGATACGAATGTGAAGTATCTGCAGGAGCATGGGGTGAGAATATGGAATGAATGGGCTGACGAGAATGGAGAACTCGGTCCGGTATACGGTCATCAGTGGCGTTCATGGCCCGACTATGACGGTGGTACGATTGATCAGATCCAATATGTACTCGACCAGATCCGCAACAACCCTAACTCCCGTCGTATGATTGTGAGTGCATGGAATGTAGCAGAGGTGAACAAGATGGCCTTACCACCTTGTCACACCATGTTCCAGTTCTATGTGGCCGATGGCCGACTCAGTCTGCAACTCTACCAACGCAGTGCCGATACCTTCTTAGGCGTGCCGTTCAACATTGCTTCTTATGCACTGCTCATGATGATGATGGCGCAGGTTACAGGACTGAAACCTGGCGAGTTTATCCATACCACAGGCGACACCCATCTCTATCTGAACCATCTGGAACAGGCAAAGCTACAGCTGACGAGAACACCACGTCCTCTTCCAACCATGCGCATCAACCCCGATGTGAAGAGTCTGTTTGATTTCCAGTATGAGGATTTCCAGTTAGAGAACTATGATCCATGGCCGCATATCAAGGCGGAGGTGTCGGTGTAGTTGATAGTTCTTCGCGTAGCGAAGCGGCAAAGCCGAGCGGACAATTGATAGTTAAAGTTCAATGTTCAATGTTCAAAGTTCAAAGGATATGACGATAAGTTTGATTGCTGCGGTAGCAAAGAACAGGGCGATTGGTTACCAGAACAAGCTGTTGTACTGGTTGCCCAATGATATGAAGCGTTTCAAGTCGTTAACTACCGGTCATACCATTATCATGGGAAGGCGCACTTTTGAGAGTCTGCCCAAGGGCGCATTGCCCAATAGAAGAAATGTTGTGTTGAGTAGAACCACGAAAGAACTTCCTGGTTGTGAGTGTTATCCTTCTCTCAAAGAGGCGCTGCGCCATTGCGGACCAGAGGAGGATATATATATAATAGGTGGCGCCAGTGTATATAAACAGGCAATCAGCGTAGCCGACCGCCTGTGTCTTACTGAAGTCAACGATGTTCCTGCCGAAGCAGATGCCTTCTTTCCCCCTTATGATGACTGGGTAGAGGAATGGAAAGAAGAACATGGTACCGATGAGAAACACCGGTACGAATATGCTTTTGTGAATTACATCAGGAAGTAAACCTTACCTTTGCTTATTCATCCTCCTGGGGGAAGTCATCAACCGGCAACTGACGGTTGAAGGCTGAACCGAAGGAGATGATGGTCTCACTGCGAGACAGTCCTAAGGGCTGCAGCTTGTCGTGAATGATGTTCAGCAGGTGATGGTTGTTCATGGCGTAGATCTTGATGAACATATCATAGTCACCTGTAGTGTAATGACACTCCACCACCTCGGGAATCTCCAACAAGGCTTGTACAACACTATCGAACTTTTCCGGATCTTTCAGGTTCAAACCGATATATGCGCAAGTTTCATAACCAATCTTTTCAGGGTCGATAATGAACTGCGATCCTTTCAGTACACCTGAACTGGTGAGTTTCTGAATACGCTGATGGATGGCAGCACCACTGACATTGCATTCGCGTGCTACCTCAAGAAATGGGACACGGGCATCCTTCGCAACCATACGAAGAATCTTCTTGTCCAGAGAATCTAATTGATGAGCCATTCTTTTTAAGTTGTTTGATTGCAAAGTTATGCTTTTTTTTTGATAATTGCAACAAATCAAACAAAAAATTGCACGATAAGTTATTATTTCGCGCCGGATGACCGTTTTTCGGCAGAATAGTTAATCTGGTGTGCCTTTGCCTGTCTGAGGGCTTGCTTCACATCTGTAATGGTTCCCATATCGGTTTGCTGGTCGGCCTTGATGCTTACGGTCATGGCTTGTGCATCTTCTGACGACATCCTTCCCCGCTCAGATTCGATATAGGCAGGAATACTGTTCACGTCGGCGAACTTATCATTCAACTGGATGCGAACCTGTCCGTCGTTACTTCCTACTGGCTTACCTATATATATATAGGTGACGGATGACTTCTTGGTAAGACGAGTCAGTTCGGTTCCTTGCGGCATCTGATACTGCACCTTTACCGGCGTGCTTCGCATATGGGTTACAATCATGAAGAAGAACAGCACGGTGAAGATCAGGTCGGGCATGGAAGCCATGTTCAGACCGGGTATCTCATGGTTGGAATGTCTGCGGAACATGTTCATTCCTCACCTCCTTTCGGATAGGTTTCAGCAATGCGCTGGGGGTAGAGGGCTCGGAGCGAATCGCGTTGTTCCTCGGAACATTGGGCGAACGAACGACCGAATATCTTCTGTGCTCTTCGTTCCCGTAGCTGACGGTAGGCGGCAACGATCTCGTTCTGCATATTGAAGTAGGTGTTGTAATTGGCTTCCCGAGCCACCTCTACAGAAACAACGTGCTGTTTGCGGTCAGGACAATGCTCCACGAAATCCATCACCTGCTGCCGAACTTGCTGCAGGGTTACTACGCTATCATTAATGCTCAGCTGATTATCAGCCGAAATCGCCAGTCTGATCATGTTACTCTTGTCCATATCAATCACCTGTTCCTCCTTCTCATCGTCAAGAGGCGGCAACTGTCGCGACAATCCCTTGTCGATATCCATAGAGGTAGTGACCAGGAAGAAGATCAGCAGCATGAACGAGATGTCGGCTGTTGATGTGGTATTCAATACCGGCATGCTATGCTTTCTCCGACGGAACATGTTCCCTCCTTTCGCTTTCCACATGCGATTTCCGGCTCAGTCCTGACATACCGTAGATGAAACAGCCTACAGCAACCACAATCAGGATGCCCGATGTATAGATGAACATATCAGAGATCTTGAGCCAGAACGAATCCGTATAGAGCTTCTCTCCTAACTGGATCGGCTTTGAAGAGCCCAAGAGAAACGTCAGCAGCAGACAGACAACCAGCAGGGCGGTCACGCCATACGCAATCTTCGTCACAGGAATATTGTTCACGATGTTCTGCGAACGGTCGCGTTTCTTCAACGACCGTACGGCCGACCATATCGTGATGACCGTTGTGACGAGGATCACCAGGTATATCACCACCAGTTCGATGTCTATCAGAATGTCGTTCATCAGCGTGTCAGCTTGTATTTCATGATGATGTCAAGCAGCGAGATGGCACTTTCTTCCATCTGACTGGTCAGGTGTTCGATCTTCGAAAGAATATAATTGTAGAAGATCTGTAGGATCAAAGCTACGATGATACCGAAGATGGTGGTGATCAACGCTACTTTCATACCTGATGCTACGATGGTAGGACTGATATCGCCCATTTCCTGAATCCTGTCGAAAGCCAATACCATACCGATTACTGTTCCTAAGAATCCCAATGAGGGAGCCATGGCAATGAACAGGGTAATCCATGAACAGCCTTTCTCAAGATTGGCGCTTTGCACAGAGCCGTAGCTCACAATCGAGCGCTCCACATCTTCCATCGACTCATTGATGCGCATCAGTCCTTGATAACAGATGGAAGCCACCGGTCCGCGGGTTTCACGACAGATGGTCTTTGCCTCTTCTATCTTCCCGTCCATGATTTTCTCTTCCAGATCAGTCATCAGCTTCTTGGCGTTGATCTCGCTCAGACTGAGGTAGATGATGCGTTCAATACAGAAGGCCAGACCTAATACCAGTACCAAGGCCACCAACGACATGAAGGCCGCATTTCCGTCAAGGAACGTTTTCTTCAGTCGTTTGTGCACTCCTCCCTCTTCATCGTCCAGCATACTCTCATCAACAGCCTCAACAGGCAGAGCGGCATTCAGAGAGTCGAGGGCGGTGGAGTCGGATACCGCTACCACAGAATCATTCAACTGCTTCCCGTCTTGAGCGGAAACCACCAAGGGAGTAAAAAGAAGAAGGAAAATCAAAACGAGATGTTTCATAAGCGATACATTCAAAATGCGGAGAGAACAGGATTTCCTCGGCCTTTTGCCTCGGAGCTTTGAATCCTGTTTATACCTGCGGAGAGAACAGGATTTCCTCGGCCTTTTGCCTCGGAGCTTTGAATCCTGTTTATACCTGCGGAGAGAACAGGATTCGAACCTGCGAACCGGTTTTGCCGGTTACACGCTTTCCAGGCGTGCCTCTTCAACCACTCGAGCACCTCTCCAAAAAGACGAGTGCAAAGGTACGATAAATAATTAAGAATGAAGAAAAGGAGATGAAGAATTATGACATGTGGAGAGTGTTTTATTAAAGATTAACAGTTATTACGTTCATTCCTTCTCGTTTCTTTGTACCTTTAACTCCTTTGAAAGTACTCCCGTTCGGAAAAACTCAAAATACTTTTGGTTTTTCGCTCACTTATTCGTACCTTTGCCCCAATTTAATTCATACAGGAAATGAGAAAGCTTATCATCATGTTATTCTGCTTACTCTCCTTGTCGACCGATATGCAGGCGGCAAAGGTATTGCAGAATGTTTATGCAAGGAAGACAACTTCGTTGAACGGAGAGTGGCAGACTATCATCGATCCCTTTGATGCGGGATATTACGACTATAGAATGAATGCCTCACCCAACGGCTTCTTCAAAGACCAGAAACCGCAGTCGAAAGGCGACCATGTGGAATACGACTTCTCTGAGAAGGAAACGCTGAAGGTGCCGGGCGACTGGAATACACAGCGACCTGAACTGCTGTTCTACGAAGGGAGTGTGTGGTATAAGAAAACCTTTAAGTATAACCTGAAGAAGGACCGTCTGCTCTATCTCTATTTCGGCGCTTCGAACTACCAGACGGATGTCTATCTCAATGGCGAGAAGATTGGAACACATATCGGTGGCTTCACTCCTTTCAACTTCGATATCACTGATAAGGTGAAGAAAGGTGATAACTTCATCGTTGTGAGAGTGAATAACGACCGTCATGCAGAAGGCGTGCCAACACTGAACAGCGACTGGTGGAACTATGGTGGTATTACCCGTGACGTGATGTTGGTGGAAACACCGATGGCCCATGTGGACGACTATGAGATCCGTCTTCAGGAAGGTTCGTACGAGAAGGTATTGGTGAAGGCGCGACTGAACTTGGCTGTGGCTAACGTGAAGATCGAGGTGAACATTCCTGAACTGAGCATCTTTGAACGGATAACAACCAATCAGAGCGGTGTGGCTCAGATTGTGCTGGATGCCGATCCTGAACTGTGGACACCTGACCGTCCTAAATTATATGATGTGGAACTGGTATGCGAGGGCGAACATCTGAAAGATCAGATAGGTTTCCGCCATATCGACACCAACGGAAAGAAGATCCTGCTGAATGGTAAGCAGGTATTCCTGCGTGGAATCAGTATTCATGAGGAGGCTCCTTTCCGCTCAGGACGTTGCACAACAGAACAAGATGACAGTGTGCTGATTGAATGGGCGAAGTTCTTAGGATGTAACTTCATCCGTCTGGCTCACTATCCGCATAACGAACAGATGGTGCGCATGGCCGAGAAAGAGGGCTTGATGGTGTGGAGCGAGATTCCTGTATATTGGACAATCCAATGGGATAACCAGGAAACCTATAACAATGCCTACCGACAGCTTACTGATAATATCCAGCGCGACCATAACCGTTGTGCTGTCATTGTGTGGAGCGTTGCCAACGAAACACCGCGAGGACAGGCTCGCGATCATTTCCTGACGGGTCTTGTTCAAAGAGCTCGCGAGTTGGATAACGACCGTTTGGTCAGCATGGCCATGGAAACGGAAACACATGATAATATCTCTACCGTGGAGGATAATCTCAGTGATCTGGTGGATATCCTCAGTTTCAACAACTATCTGGGATGGTATGGTGGAAAGCCGTCTGACTGTGAGCGCCGTAAGTGGTTCTTTGATCAGGACAAGCCCGTGGTGGTGAGCGAGTTCGGTGCAGGTGCCGTGGCTGGTCGTTTTGGCGACAAAGACGAGAAGTGGACCGAGGAATATCAGGCTGAGGTGTATCGTCAGACACTGAAGATGTACGACAAGATCTCGAACTTCGCGGGCTGTACTCCTTGGATCCTCATGGATTTCCGTTCGCCGCGCCGACAGTTGCATGGCACACAGGACTTCTTCAACCGCAAGGGAATCGTTTCTGACAAGGGTAGAACCAAGCAGGCGTTCTATGTCTTGCAGGACTTCTACAAGAAGAAAGGTGCGTTCAAACACGTGAAAAAACAATAGAAAGAACCGTCCGAACCATTCGGACTAATTCATTTCTCACTTTTTCCCAACGTTAGAACAATTTATTCCCACGTTGGGAACTTTTTATTCCCATGCTGGGAACATTTTATTCCCACGTTGGGAACTTTTTATTCCCATGTTGGGAATAATTGCTTTCCAGCCTATCATCAGGAAGTTTGTAACGGGCAAACTCATTTTTTTTGTTTTTTTTGCACTCTTCCGTGCAGTATTTTGTATATTTGCAGTTTAGAAGGTAGAACAAAATAAAAGCAAGTATGAAGAAGTATATACTTATAATGGGTTTGATGACCTGTATGTGTCTGATGGCCACCTCGTGTAAAAGTGAAGACGAGGATGTTATTAATATGACTACCAGTAATTTCAACGACTTTTTGGGGAGTCAAGGTGAATATCCTGGTTATTGGACTGTATTTGGAGCGAAGGCAGACAGTTGTGTGATGACATGTAACGGTGAGATGATTACCTTTTCCAAAATGCCAGTCTCTACTATATTGAATCTTTTATATATATATGATAGTCTTCAAGGGGGAGAGCTTCCTACAGACAACATCGGGAGCTATGCTGGGACAAAGAGTATAAACTTGGATAATGTCCAAATTGATGAGAAGCCTTTTACGGTAGTGGCCAATCAGACTGGTTATACTGGGACGAATACATATTTTTCGGCCGCAGAACTTCATCAAATTGATTTTGGTCATGCCGTTGATGAGAGTCTTGTGCAATATACTGGTTTGCTTTCATCAATGCATTATTCGTTTGGTGTCACGAATAGTGAAGGGAAAAGATTGTCCTACTGCTTGTCGTTTGATAAAGAAAACTATGGCGTATACAATACTGCGCAAAAATCACGTATCATTAGATTCTATATCAAAAGAATCGGTATAGTTTTTTCTACTGACAATGGTGAAGTCAGGGCTGATGTCACAAACGAATTCGACCCGATGTGGGAACTTACATTCATCTCTAACGACAATTAGTGGAAACAGAGAAACAGTTATTGTACGAGATAAAGGATGGGGAGCGCGGAGCACAGCGGAGGCTGTATGAGCGCTTTGCCGGCTATCTGATGGCGGTGTGCCTGCGGTATCTTGCCGACAGGGAGGCCGCAGAGGATGTGCTGCAAGACTGTTTCGTCAAGATACTTACCGCTGTCAATCATTTTGAATATCGTGGAGAGGGATCGCTGAAGGCTTGGATGACAAGGGTGGTGGTGAACGAATCACTGTCGTACCTGAAACGGAATGAGCGGTTCACCCTGAGCGATGAGATTCCCGATGAGGTGGAAGAGGAGGCACCCGACATAGGCTTTGTGCCGCTGGAGCTGATGCAAAGACTGATAGAGGAATTGCCAACAGGTTATAGGGCGGTGTTTAACCTCTACGTGTTCGAACAACTGAGTCATAAGGAAATAGCCGAAGAGTTAGGCATCAAAGAGAAATCATCATCTTCACAGTTCTTACGAGCAAGGATGATACTGGCAAAGAAAATCAAGGATTACATAAAACAACAAACAAAATGAACGAGAAAGAGTGGACATCAGAGCTTCGCAAGCGGATGGCAGACTACCAAGAGCCTGTCAACGATGAGCTGTGGGAGCGCATTGAAAGCACTCTTTCTGAAAAGAGTGGTTCTCAAGAGAAAGCCCGCATCGTGCCTTTACGACGTTGGGCTGCTGCCGCTGCTGCCTTACTGTTGGTTGTTGGTGGCGGTTATTACATCCATAAAAAGGTAAATACTGGGGCACCAGTGGTGGAAACGGCCGCAATCATAGAGAAAGCAGGGCCAATGGAAAACCCAAGAGCATTAGATAAGCCAGAAAACCTAGAAAACCTAGATAATCTAGATAAGCTAGAAAATCTAGATAAGCTAGCTCATCTAGCTCATCTAAAAAGCCCATTAAGCCCATTAAGCCCATCTCATCCCACGCTAACCATTGAGGAAGAGAAGCAAGAGTTTATCAATCATGAAGAGAGAAAGCAAGATGAAGATTTGAGAGTGAGCCAGTCGACTGAAACATCGACCATGGCACGAAACGATGGTAATGAGCGTATGCGGAAGCTGGAAGCAAGTTCTCAGTCAGTCTCTTCGGCTTCCCACCGCTCTTTGGGTTATGAGCATTCCCAAACCATAATGCCCAAGAAGCAAGAGCAGCCGAAGTTGTCGGCCATGCTCTATGCGCAGAATGCGATGGGGGGCAACGACTTGCATCGTGATCCTGTATTGATGAGTTTGGACAAGGCGGCGATGTATAGCGAGGTTGAGCAGATAAGCTATTCGGTTAATACACGCCGTGCTCCCATCTATCTGTACAACTATGAGGAGATTACGAAACATCATCAGCCAGTGACATTCGGATTGTCATTGTCGTATCCGCTCACTTCCCGTTTGTCGGTACTGTCAGGTGTCACCTATACCAAACTCTCTTCGGATTTCATCCAGAAGATGAACGATACCAAGGTGGTGAACGAACAGGAACTGCATTATGTTGGAGTGCCCGTGCGATTCAGTTATCAACTGCTTTCATGGAAAGGCTTCTCCTTGTATGGCATTGCCGGAGGGGCAGCCGACATGAATGTGAAGAGTTCCTACACCACAGAGGGCATGAAGGGTAAAGCCAGGAAAGACCGTGTGCAGTTCTCTGCCGATGCTGCTGCAGGTGTGCAGTATCAGGTACTGCCCCAGATGGGTTTGTATGTGGAGCCAGGCGTGAAATACTATCTCGACAATAAGAGTCGGGTGGATAACTATTTCAAGGATCACCCCTTCAATTTCAACCTGCAGGTGGGTGTTCGTTATGAACTCTCACGATGACAAAAGTGAAAATAAATCGGAATTTGTTTCACTAAACTATTGTTCGTGTCGATTTTTTTTGTATATTTGCATTCGAACACTAACGAATAGCAGTTTGACTAAAAATCACTAATAAACGAACAATAGTAATCACATGAAAATCGGTTTATTTATCCCGTGTTATGTGGACGCCGTGTATCCAGAGGTAGGCGTAGCCACATACAAACTCTTGACAAGTCTTGGACTGGATGTGGAGTATCCGCTCAACCAGACCTGTTGCGGACAGCCGATGGCGAATGCAGGTTTTGAGAAACAGGCCATCCCCTTAGCCGAGAAGTTCGAAGACAAGTTCAAGGGTTTTGATTATGTCGTTGCTCCGTCAGTGAGCTGTACGGCATTTGTGAAGATTAACTATCCGCGTTTACTCCAAGGAAAACATGAATGTACTACATCCGATAAGATCATGGATGTGGTGGAATTCCTGCATGATGTGGTGAAGGTGGACAAGCTGCCTGGGAAGTTCCCACACAAGGTGAGTCTGCACAACTCCTGTCATGGCGTTCGTGAACTGGGACTCAGTTCGCCCAGCGAGCAGAACGAACCGAAGTTCAACAAGATCAAGGATCTTCTCCAATTGAAAGAGGGAATCGAAGTAGTTGAACCAGAGCGCCCTGATGAGTGCTGTGGCTTTGGAGGAATGTTCTCTATTGAGGAAACTGCAGTATGTGAGCAAATGGGTAAGGACAAGGTGAAACGCCACATGGATACGGGGGCGGAATTCATTACGGGACCCGACTGCTCTTGTCTGATGCACATGGCAGGTGTGGCTAAGAAGCAGAACCTGAATATCCAGTTCAAACATGTGGCAGAGATTCTCGCCGCAGGGTTGTAAAGTCAATGTTCAATGATTAAAGTTCAAAGAATATGAGTACAGCACATAGTAACGCAGCGAAAGCGTTTTTGAAGAACCAGAAATATGCGGGCTGGCACGACGCCACGTTTTGGTCGGTTCGCACCAAGAGAGATAATATGGCCTACGGACTGGAGGAGTGGGAGCAGCTGAGGGAGAAGGCTTCGCAGATCAAACGCCACACCATCAGTCATCTGGATGAGTATCTGGACCAGTTCGCCACCAATGCCGAGAAGAACGGTTGTATTGTTCACTGGGCGAAGGATGCCGAGGAGTTCAATGAGATTGTCTATGGCATCCTCAAGGAGAATGAGGTGAAGAAGATAGTGAAGAGTAAGTCGATGCTCACCGAGGAGTGCGAGATGAATCCTTATCTGGAGAAACATGGCATTGAGGTGGTGGAGACTGATTTGGGTGAACGCATCATCCAGCTGAAAGGACAGGCTCCGAGTCATATCGTGATGCCGGCCATTCACCTGAACCATGACGATGTGGGCGAGCTGTTCGAGGAAAAGCTCGGAACGGAAAAGGGTAACCATGATCCGACCTATCTTACTTATATGGCACGACTGAGTCTGCGCAACGAGTTCCTTACTGCTGATGCGGGAATGACGGGTGCAAACTTCGGTATAGCAGAAACGGGCGATATCGTGGTATGTACCAATGAAGGAAATGCGGATATGTCCACTTCTTGTCCGAAGCTGCATATTGTTGCCATCGGCTTGGAGAAGGTGATTCCCAACTACGACTGTCTGGCGGTCTTCCAGCGTATGCTCTGCCGGGCAGGTACGGGTCAGCCTACAACCACGTTCACTTCGCATTTCCGTAAGGCGCGTCCTACCGCAAAGAACATGCATATCGTGTTGGTGGATAACGGCAGGAGCGACTGGATTGCTAATCCCGACCATTGGGAACTGCTGAAGTGTATCCGCTGCGGCAGTTGTATGAACACCTGTCCTGTATATCGTCGTTCTGGCGGTTATTCCTATTCTTACTTCATTCCCGGTCCGATTGGCATCAACCTGGGTATGCTTCGCAACAAGGAGAAACATAGTGGAAACGTAAGTGCCTGTACCTTGTGCCTGAGTTGTCAGACCGTCTGTCCTGTCAAGGTGAACCTGGGCGACCAGATCTACCAATGGCGCCAGCAATTAGATGACTTCGGTACGGCGAATCCGCAGAAGAAGATGATGTGCAAGGGTATGGGTGTGCTATTCGGCAGCAGTGGTATCTATAACACCGCTATGAAGTTCGCCCCGCTGGCCAACTGGGTTCCTGGCGCATTGATGCAGAGTGGTATCAACCCATGGGCCCAGAGCGGTCATAAGATGATGACCTTCCCCAAGAACTCGTTCCAGGAACTCTGGCGGAAAGGAAAGGTGAAGTGAATTGACGATTGATAATGGATAATTGACAATTAAAAGCGTATGAGTACAAAGGAAGAGATCCTGTCAAAGTACAGGAAAAACATACATCAACAGTTTGATATGCCCGACCTGACCGATATCAGGGGTATTACTTATCCTGATCCTCTTGCTCAGTTCATCTCCATGACACAGTCGGTGGGCGGCAAGGTAGTGGAACTGGAAGCAGGAAAGGATATCAATGAACTGATCAAGGAATTGTATCCTGATGCCAAGGAGATTGCAAGTAACTTACCTGAGATTACTATTGCTACGCGTAATCCGGATACCATCGGTTCGGCTCAGGCATTGAACGGAACAGATGTGGGAATCATCAGGGGAATGTTCGGTGTGGCTGAGAATGCCTGTGTGTGGATTCCACAGCAGATGGTGGAGAAGGCGGTATGCTTTATCTCTGAGAATCTGGTGATCTTACTGAAGAAGAGTGAGATAGTGAACAATATGCACGAGGCGTACAAGCGAATCGAGTTCAACGACTATGGTTACGGCACGTTTATCAGCGGACCGTCGAAGACAGCGGATATCGCACAGGTGCTGGTGATGGGTGCTCAGGCTGCCCGTAGCGCCACGGTGGTTCTCGTCTAAGGCATCAACGGAAACGATTGAGGAGGCTGACTATCTGGTCGGCCTCTTCTTGTTTCATGGCGGGATGACAGGGCAGACTCAGTTCCTGACGATGGATTCGTTCGGTAATCGGGAAGGAAAGGTCGTTCCATTCCTTGTAGCATGCTTGCTTGTGCGGTGGGATAGGATAGTGGATCATGGTCTCCACCCCGTTCTCCTTCAGATATTGCTGGAGCTCATCACGTCTTTCACAAAGAATGGGGAAGATATGATAAACACTCTGAGAAGGTGTAGGGAGAAGTATTTCCGGATGCTTAACGTTGTTGATATAGTAATCGGCAATGGCCTGTCTGCGCTGGTTGTCTTCATCCAGGTGTCTGAGTTTCAAATCCAACATGGCTGCCTGTATCTCATCCAAGCGGGAGTTACGACCTTGGTAGTCGAAGACATATTTCTTCGATGAGCCGTAATTACCTAATTCCTCGATAATCTGTGCCAGTTCCTTATCGTTGGTGGTAACAGCACCCGCATCTCCCAAAGCCCCTAAGTTCTTCCCGGGATAGAAACTGTGGGCAGCAACATCACCCAAAGAACCGGTCCGCTTGAGTTGAGAATTGACAATTGATAGTTGACAGTTACACCCATGTGCCTGTGCATTGTCCTCTATCAGCTTCAAGTTGTGCTTCTTGCAAATCATCCCGATCTTCTCCGTATAGGCACACCGACCGTAGAGATGAACAATCATCAAGGCTTTGGTCCGTTCGGTAATGACCTCTTCAATCTGCGAATCATCGATTTGGAAAGTATTGATGGAGGGCTCCACCAATACAGGGGTCAGACCGCATTCGGAAATAGACAATATCGATGCGATGAAGGTGTTGGCGGGTACGATGACTTCATCGCCAGGTTGCATGACACCTTTTTCTATATAGGCACGCAGGATCAATGTTAATGCATCAAGTCCGTTGGCAACCCCCACGCAGTACTTCGTTCCTATATAGGTCGCATAGTTCTTTTCAAAGCGTTGGGTATGCTCACCTTTCAGATACCAGCCACTGTCCATTACGCGACCAACAGCTTCGCGTAACTCCGCATCGTAGCGGTCGTTAATCTGTTTCAGGGGGAGATACTTTATCATAGCGTCAGCAAATCAAACTTGTCACTTATCACTTTTAATATCCCACTCGTAGATATCATAGCAGAGTCCCCGTCCGCCATAGCCTTCCTTCTGGAACACCAGGTTCTCATTCAGTCCACTGCCGTCAGGATGCTCGGTAGAGCGCCCGAAGTCGAAATAGAGATAATCACGATAATCTTTGAAGATCTGGTCATAGAGAAGATCAATCACCCCCAGTTTCTTTCCCTCTGGGGAAGCCGAACTGTACTGGGCATGCACTACTTGGGAAGAAATATAAAGCACGACACCTCCCAACACTTTACCTTCTCTGACAGCATGGTAGAGTTGGATGTTCTGAGGGAAGCGTCCATGCAGTAATTCTATTTCCTGAAGAGAGTGAACTGGCTTTACTCCGTACTTGTTCATGAGGTTATCTGCTAGCACCTGCCAGAAAGCCTCATAATGGTCGGAACGTTCTACAACAACACCAGCATTCCTGGCACGGACAATACCACGGCGGCGAACCCGTTCCCATCGTACACCTGCAGAGAGATAGATGTTGGTGGCAAAGTCCCTTGCCACGATACGAGCATGACACTCATGATAGAGGGCATAGAGATCCTCTTCAGCCGAAAGACGATGGTAGATCCACGGAATTGCCTTGTAACTGACATGGCGAATACCTTGAGAACGCAGATACTCATTCATCTCCTGGAAGAGATGCATGGTCTGGACAACCGTCAGACGGGGGCTCATCACCAAACCGCCATAGGTAAGACCGTTGTGAGAGCAGAGTGTATCCTCAGACTGATGGGCAGGCAGTACAGCTAACAGCCGACCGTCTAAATAGAACATCAGCGAATGGTCGCAGAAGCGGTCTGAGTGGTAGTCCATATATCTTCGGTCGAAGAGAAAGACACCATTCTTCGACTCAGCAACGAACTGATTCCATTCGTCAACGTGCTTAGGAGTATATCGTCTTATTTCGAACATCCGATGTATTCTAGGAACTCGTTGTAATCATAGATATAATCATCCTCGTCATAAAGTTCAGAAGCCAACACAAGACATACGGCCCCTGACGAGAAATCGTCTAGGGTACGCCAGGTGTTGGTGTCGATCAGCAGTCCTTGCCATGGATGGTTCAGCAGGATGGTCTTTTTCTCATGACCGTTGTCGAGTGTGACATGGAACGAACCGCTGAGGGCAATGACAAACTGCTGGAGTCGTTTGTGGGCATGACCGCCCCTGCTTTCTCCTCCAGGAACATCATACACCCAATATGCCCGCTTGATGTCAAACGGTACGTCTTTCATCTGTTCGGCCACCGTGAGGTTTCCACGTGGATCGACGATCTTTGTCAGATTGATGATTTTTCCTAACATATGCTATTTCTTCATATAAGGGTCGGTACCCAATACGGTAGCAGCCAATCGTTTGGCTTTGTCACGCAACGCATTGACATCATCACCCACCTCTCCGTAGCAGAGAACAACACCCATGCGGCGTCCCTTATGTGCTTCAGGCTTACCGAAGAGACGGATACGAGTGCGGTCTTCCTTCAGCGCCTCCTCGAGGTTGTAATTAAACAGAGAACGGTCAACTGGCGTCTTTGCTTCTTTGGGTGAGAGAATCACGGCGCTGGCTCCCGCATGCTCCAGATGGATGGCAGGAATGGGCAGTCCCATTACGGCACGGAAGTGCAGCTCGAACTCTGAGAGGTTGGTGGTATGACCAAGGGTAACCATTCCTGTGTCATGGGGACGAGGTGAAAGTTCAGAGAAGATTACCTCACCTTGTTTGGTCAGGAAGAACTCTACACCCCAGATGCCAGCACCCGTCAGGGCCTTTGTCACTTGGTCGGCCATGTGCTGCGCCTGCTTCAAGGCTGCCTCGGAAATCTGGTAGGGTTGCCAGCTCTCACGGTAGTCACCTCCTTTCTGTACATGACCGATGGGAGGACAGAAGAGGGTAGGACCATTCTTTTGCGTCACGGTGAGCAGTGTAAACTCCGATTCGAAGTCGATAAACTCCTCGATAATCACTTCCTTGACATCACCGCGACTGCCTTCCATGGCGTCTTTGAAAGCCTGTTCCAGTTCATCATCATTATGAACATAACTCTGTCCGTGTCCTGATGATGACATCAAGGGCTTCACCACGCAGGGGAAACCAATCTCGTCTGCCGCTATCTTGAACTCCTCAAATGTCTTGGCATAGAAGTATTTTGCAGTGCGCAACCCCAATTCTTTTGAAGCCAGATCGCGAATGGCACGACGGTTCATCGTATAATTCACGGCACGGGCCGATGGCACCACTTGGATGCCTTGCTCCTCGAACTTGAAGAGACGCTCGGTACGAATCGCTTCAATCTCGGGCACGATGATGTCGGGCTTGTGTTTGTTCACCACTGCTTCCAGCGCGTCACCATCGAGCATGGAGAATACCTCGCGCTCATCGGCTACCTGCATAGCAGGGGCATTGTCGTAACGGTCGCAAGCAATGACATACTGGCCGGCACGCATGGCGGCAATCACGAACTCCTTACCCAGTTCACCTGAGCCTAAAAGCAAAATCTTTTTCATCTGTTGGCGTACATGTTATCGTAATACTTCTGATAATCACCTGATGTGACATTGTCGAGCCATTCCTGGTTGTCGAGATACCAGCGTACGGTTTTCTCGATGCCTTCCTCGAACTGCAGACTGGGTTCCCATCCGAGTTCCTTCTGCAGCTTCGATGAGTCGATGGCGTAACGGAGATCATGTCCGGCACGGTCGGTGACGAAGGTAATGAGATCCATATCCTCACCTTCCTTGCGTCCCAGCAGACGGTCGACAGTCTTGATCACCACCTTGATGATGTCGATGTTCTTCCACTCGTTGAAACCACCGATGTTATAGGTCTCTGCAATTTTTCCCTCATGGAAAATCAGGTCGATGGCACGGGCGTGATCCTCCACGAACAGCCAGTCGCGTACGTTCTCTCCCTTACCATATACGGGCAGAGGCTTGCGATGACGGATATTATTGATAAAGAGAGGTATCAGTTTCTCGGGGAACTGGTAAGGACCGTAATTGTTCGAGCAGTTCGTCACCACAACAGGCATTCCGTAAGTGTCATGGTAAGCACGAACAAAATGGTCGGATGAAGCCTTGGCAGCCGAGTAGGGTGAGTGAGGATTGTACTTCGTTGTCTCCACGAAGAACTTGTCGCCATAAGCAAGATGGTGCTCAGCACTGCTGGCTGTTGTAGTAAACGGCGGCTCGATGCCTTCAGGATGCGACAGTTCCAATGCACCGTACACCTCATCGGTAGAGATATGGTAGAAACGCTTGCCTTCGTATTTCTCTGGCAACGACTCCCAATAGAGCTTGGCAGCCTGGAGCAAAGACAGTGTTCCCATGACGTTGGTCTTGGCAAAGGTGAAGGGATCCTTGATACTACGGTCCACATGACTCTCTGCTGCAAGATGGATGATACCGTCCACCTTCTTGTCCTGCATCAGCTGGTAGAACGCATCGAAATCACAAATGTCCATCTTCACAAACTCGTAGTTGGGCTTGTCCTCGATATCCTTGAGATTAGCCAGATTCCCCGCATACGTCAGTTTGTCAAGGTTGATGATGTGGTAATCCGGGTATTTGTTCACAAACAGGCGCACCACATGACTTCCAATAAAGCCTGCGCCACCGGTAATTACAATCGTTCGCTTCATATCTTACTGTTTTACAATTTTACTATTTCACTATTTACCACCCAAAGTGATAACTTCTAAATCTTTGAATTCTTTTCCGTCGATGGTGAGTCGGATAAGAGTGCGCTCCTTGTGCCAACCCTGCAGACCAGCGGCTCCGGGATTGATGTGGAGCAGGTTGAGCGTCTTGTCGTACTTCACCTTCAGAATATGCGAATGTCCGGCAACGAAGAGCTGAGGCGGATTGGTGAAGAGGGTGGAGCGGATACTGGCATCGTAGTTGCCTGGGTAGCCTCCGATATGTTTGATGAGCACATCCACATCCTCAATCTTGAACCGGTTGAGCTCACGATACATCAGTCTGAGGTCTCCACCATCACAGTTACCACAAACAGCACGGAACGGACGGAAGGCAGCTAATTTCTCTGCCACCTCAACACTGCCGATGTCGCCGGCGTGCCAGATCTCATCGCAGGGCTCGAAATAATGAAGATACTTCTCGTCCCAGTAGCTGTGCGTATCGCTGATGATGCCGATTTTCTTCATAATCTTTTTTCTAGTTTTACTAGAGACACTAGTTATACTAGTTTCATCTTTTCTTTAATAAATGCAGCAATGATCTTCTCTGTCTCCTCATACCCGAGTATACTGGAATTGATACAAAGATCATAACTCTCTGCGACCCCCCATTTCTTACCAGTGTAGTAATTGTAGTAGGAGGCGCGGGCACTTTCCTTGGTCTTCAGAATCTTCATCGCGGTATATTCATCACACTCGTCCCTTTCCATGACCGCCTTCAGTCTGTCTTCTATATTGGCCGTGATGAAGATGTTCACTACGTTGTCGCGGTCGCGTAGCACATAATCAGCACAGCGACCAATGAATATGCAGGAACCTTCGTCTGCAGCTTTGACGATGGCATCGCTTTGGAACTGGAACAGACTCTCTTGCGAGAACCGACTGTTGTAGAAATTATTGTCTCCTACATGTGGGGCATGCAGATGGAACAGTGATTTCAGGAAGCCTTTCTGTTCATCATTCTGTTCAAAGAAACGCTCGGAGAATCCGCTTTCCTTGGCTGCCAAGTTCAGAATCTCCTTGTCGTAAAGCTTACAATTGAACTCTTCAGCCAGCAGTTTGGCGATGGCATGCCCGCCAGCTCCTAATTGTCTGCCCACATTGATGATGATATTCTTATGCTGCATAGATCTGCTTTTGATGTTGTAGTTTGAATTTATGCATGTATCTGATCATGATGATCCAAGTCACGATGAACGCCACTGTGTCGCTGGCAGGTAGGGCCAACCAAACACCGTCAACTCCCAGCATAGGCGGGAGTGCGACTAACAGGGGTAAGAGGAAAATCATCTGACGAGACAAAGAGAGGAAGATACTGATCTTTGCCTTGCCGATTGATTGGAAAAAATTAGTGATGACCGCTTGAGAGCCAATCAGTGGGAAGGCAATCATGTTGAGGCGGATACCTTTCACCGCCTGTTCTATCAGTTCCGCATCGGTGGTGAACAGACGGGCACAGGGATAGGGCATCAGCTCTCCCACCAACCAGCCAAAAGCCATGATGGCAGTGGCAGATATCATGGACAATTTCAGCACCTTCAGCATGCGGTCGAAATGCATGGCACCGTAGTTGTATCCAGCAATCGGCTGCATACCTTGGTTGATTCCCATTACAATCATAAAGAACAGGAACCCGATACGGTTGGCAATGCCATAGGCGCCCACCGCCATGTCACCACCGTATTTCACCAGTGCCGTATTGATGAAGATGACGATGATGCAGGAGCAGGTGTTCATAGCTAATGGAGAAACACCAATGGCCAGGATGTTCTTGATAATGTTCCAATCCAGTTTGTAGATGCCTCGCTTGAAATGCAGAAGCTCGTGCGGATTGGAGAACTGCTTGATCTGCCAACATAGAGCTGTGGTCTGTGACAGGATGGTTGCCAAGGCCGCACCGCGTATTCCCATATCCAAGGTGTAGATGAAGATCGGGTCGAGTGCTGTATTCAATACTACAGTGAAGATCGTGGCATACATGGCTTGTTTGGGCTTCGATGCAGCTCGTAGCAATGCATTCATACCAAAATAGAGGTGGGTGAACACGTTGCCTAACAAGATGACAACCATATATTCATGGGCATAGGGCAGTGTGTTGTCGGATGCGCCAAAGAACCGGAGAATAGGATCCAGGAACAGTAGACAGATGGCACCGAAGATGATACCTGTGATAATCTTCAAGACAACGGAGTTCCCCAAAATGCGCTGGGCCATGGAGTAGTCTTTCTGTCCTAATTTAACCGACAGATATGTAGAGGCACCTACACCGATACATGCACCGATGGCACCGCTCAGATTCATAAAGGGGAAAGTAATGGCCAGACCCGAGATAGCCATCGGTCCTACACCCTGACCGATGAAGATAGAGTCAACCATGTTATAGAGAGACGAAGCCACCATGGCCACAATGGCTGGTATGGCATACTGCATGAGCAGACTTCCCACAGGCTTCGTACCTAATTCCAGAGTCGCAGATTTATTATCCATAGTGCAAAGGTACGGATAAACGAGCACAAAACAAAGAAAAAGGTGTTTTTTCTTTGTTTTGTCGAGTGTGAGTACCTTCGACGAAGTCAAAGGTACGATTAAACGAGCACAAAACCAAACAAAAGCTTGTTTTTTCGCTCACTTAATCGTACCTTTGCACCACGAATACTATTTCTAATAATCGTTTGTCTTTCTATGAGGAGATGGCTGAATGTGTTCCTGTTCCTGCTGTCAGCGACGATGCTGATGGCTCGAGGTACTGACCGGGTGAAATATCCTGGCGGTAAAAGCTACATGTTCAGGATTGAACTGAAAGACAAGAATGGCACGGATTATTCGCTCGACCGACCGGAACAGTTCCTTTCTCAGCGGGCGATTGAAAGGAGGAAACGTCAGAACCTTGTTCTCGACAGTACCGACTTGCCCTTGAATGCCCGCTATATAGAGGCGGTCTTGACAACAGGTGTCGAGATGGTCTCCAAAAGCAAATGGAACAACACCCTGCTTGTTCGTACCAAGAAACAAGACGTGATGAAGGAGATCAGCAAATATCCCTTTGTCAAAGACGTAAGAAAGGTATGGACATCCCCTGATTCCATTGAACGACAGAAACCAAGGACGAACTATCATACGGAATTCAATCAATGGGATAATATCGACAATAATCCCGATGGCGTAACCTACGACCAGTTGGAGATGCTGGGCGGAAACCGACTTCACCGTCATGGCTTTCGCGGTAAGGGAATGGTGATTGCCGTTCTCGATGGCGGTTTCATGAATGCCGATGTGATACCAGCCCTGACTAAGGTCAGACAGCTTGGCTTTGCTGATTTTGCCCAGCCTGTGAACCAAGAGAGTATCTTCCATGGAATCGATCATGGTACGATGGTACTCTCTACCATGGCAGTCAATGAACCGGGAATGTTCATCGGAACAGCCCCCGATGCTGCCTATTGGCTCCTGCGGTGCGAAGACGCACAATCGGAAACCATGGTGGAAGAGGATTATTGGGCGGCAGCAGTGGAGTTTGCCGATAGTGCAGGCGTGGATGTCATCAACAGTTCGTTGGGCTATCATCATTTTGACGATCCGTCGCAAAACTACGACTATTGTCAGCTGGACGGTCATTCTTCGATGATTTCCCGAACAGCCTCCATGGTGGCGCGAAAGGGAATGATCTTAGTGAATAGTGCCGGGAATGATGGAATGGGTACCTGGAAAAAGATCAATGTACCTGCCGATGCGAGCGATATCATCACCGTGGGTGCAGTGAGCGCTAATGGAAGTAATGCCGCCTTCAGCTCCATCGGTCCTACGGCCGACGGACGGGTGAAGCCTGATGTGATGGCCTTGGGCAGTCCTACCTCTGTCATCACCGGACGGGGTGTCATCAGCAAGGATATCGGCACCTCCTTCTCTGCTCCTCTGGTAGCAGGAATGATTGCCTGTCTATGGCAGGCCTTCCCGGAAAAGACGGCGCTGGAGATCATGGAGATGGTGAGGAAAGGTGGAAACCGGGCCGACTGTCCAGACAATATCTATGGTTATGGTATACCCGATTTCTGGTCTATCTATAATAAAGAAATACGGAAGGGAGGTGAGTGAGGAATGCCGATGGAAAAAGCGTTGACACTTTATGAACTGAACTCACTCGTACGGGAGACGATAGAAGAGGAACTTCACCAGGAATACTGGGTGGAGGCGGAATTGTCGGAAGTGCGTGAGGTGCGTGGGCATTGCTACATGCAACTGGTGCAGTATGATCGTTCGGAAGAAGGAGGAAAACGAAAGAGATACGAGAATACGCCTATAGCCCAGGCTTCCGCCAAATGCTGGCAGTCGTCATGGCAACTGCTTCGTCCGTATTTCGAGAAGGAAACAGGACAACGGCTGCATGCTGGTATGAAAGTGTTGCTGCAGGTGTATGCAAGCTTTCATGAAACCTATGGCTTCTCCTGGATCGTCACAGATATTGATCCTACCTATACCATGGGTGACATGGCACGGAAACGACAGGAGATTATCCGTGTTCTGAAAGATGAAGGTGTATTCGATCTACAGAAAGAACTGCCGCTGCCGCTGTTCTGTCAGCGCATTGCCGTTATCAGCAGTGCTAATGCGGCAGGCTATGGCGACTTCGTCAACCAACTCGAGAATAACGAATACGGTTTCCAGTTCCATACCCGGCTCTTTCCAGCCGTGATGCAGGGCGAAGACGTGGAGAAGAGTGTGATAGCGGCACTGGAGCAGATCTTCCGGGGGAGTGGAGGCACGGAGGCTCGGGGAAACGAGAACACCTTCGACTGTGTTGTCATTATCCGTGGTGGCGGTGCTACAGCCGATCTTTCAGGTTTTGACACCTTGGCACTGGCAGAGAACGTGGCGAATTTCCCTTTACCTATTATTACGGGTATAGGTCATGAGCGCGACGAGAGTATTCTCGACATGGTGTCACATATCAGGGTGAAGACACCCACGGCAGCTGCAGCCTTCTTGATCGACCATTTGAAAGAAGTGCTGGAGGTGCTGAACGATGCTCAGGAACGCATCACTCGTTATGCACAACAGAAACTCTCAACGCTCAACGCACAGCTCTCAGTGGTTGCTGAAGCGATACCACGACTGTTCTCAGTAGTTAAAACCCGCCAGGATGCAAGACTCGATAGTATGCAGGAAAAGATGACAATGCTTATCGAACGCAGATTGGAAACGGAGCAACATCGTATTCAACTGGTTTCCGAGAAGGTAAAGAGCCTTGACCCCACACTTCTCCTCCGCCGTGGTTACAGCATCACGCTGCACAATGGTAAGGTGGTGAAGGATGTTGCAGCGTTGAGTGCCGGTGATGAACTTGAAACACGTCTTGCCCATGGAAGCGTTCGTTCCAAGGTGCTGCCTGATACAACCTAGAAAACCTAGAGTTACTAGAAATACTAGAATTACTAGAACTAGTTTTACTAGTACAACTAGTACTACTAGTTATCATTAACCCAACCCCAATGAATATGGAAGAGAATATCAAATACGAAGAAGCCTTTGCAGAACTGCAGGCCCTCGTGCATAAGATGGAGAACGATGAACTCGATATCGACCAGATGTCGGAACAGCTGAAGCGTGCACAGGAACTCATCCGCCTATGCAAAGACAAGCTTACCAAGACCGACGAGGAAATCAAAAAGATTCTTGCTGAGAAGTAGGAATTCAAGAAAATCCTTGCTGCAAAGTAGGTTTTTGGGAAAAAGTTTGGCGTTCTCAACAAATATGCGTACTTTTGCGCATCTCTTTTAATTAGGATAATATGAAGAATATTGATTGGTCGAGTCTGTCGTTTGGCTATATGCCGACTGACTACAACGTGCGTTGCTACTATCGCGACGGTAAGTGGGGCGAGATAGAGGTTTGCTCCGATGAGTATCTGAAACTGCATATGGCAGCTACCAGCTTGCACTATGGACAAGAGGCTTTCGAAGGACTGAAGGCTTATCGTTGTCCTGACGGTAAGGTGCGTGTATTCCGTATGGAGGAGAATGCGGCTCGTCTGCAGAGCACTTGTCGTGGAATTATGATGCCCGAGGTGTCAACAGAACTGTTCTGTGAGATGGTGAAGAAAGTGGTGCGCCTGAACCAAGAGTGGATTCCCACCTATGAGAGTGGTGCCACACTCTATATCCGTCCGTTGCTTATCGGTACAAGTGCTCAGGTAGGTGTTCATCCTGCAAAGGAATACCTTTTCCTGATCTTCGTTACACCGGTAGGACCGTATTTCAAGGGCGGATTCTCCAGCAATCCCTATGTCATCGTTCGTGACTACGACCGCTCTGCTCCTCTGGGAACAGGTAAATATAAGGTAGGCGGTAACTACGCTGCTAGTCTGTTTGCCAACAACCTGGCACACGAGAAAGGCTATGCCTGCGAGTTTTACCTCGACGCAAAGGAGAAGAAGTACATGGATGAGTGCGGTGCAGCCAACTTCTTCGGCATCAAGGACAATACCTATATCACACCGAAATCAACCTCCATCCTGCCTTCTATCACCAACAAGAGTCTGATGCAGGTGGCAGAGGACTTAGGTATGAAGGTGGAACGTCGTCCTATTCCTGAGGATGAACTGGAGACTTTCGAGGAGGCGGGTGCTTGCGGTACTGCCGCAGTGATCAGTCCGATATCCTATATCGACGACCTTGACACAGGTAAGCGTTATGACTTCGGTCCGGAACCTGGTCCGATGTCCAAGAGACTCTTCGATACACTGCGTGGTATTCAGTATGGTACCATCGAAGACAAGCACGGATGGACGACGGTTGTCATCGAATAAACAATAGGAAGAGGGCGCTGAAAGGTGCCCTTTTTTAATGTTGTGTAATCTTTTTCTCCTCTTGTGTAATCAAATGTAATGATTTCTTTGGAGCGTATGTAGGTTTTCCCTACTTTTGCCGACGGAAACAGCGAGATCCGGACTCGTCCGTTACCTCCTGCGGAAAGGCCGTGGGGATTTTCTAACTAAAAACAATAGAACAATGAAAAGGACTATTCTGATGGCTATTGCAGCCTGTATGATGACACTTGGCGCTCAGGCGCAAGTAAAGAACAACGATGCATTTGACGTGGTGGAAGAGATGCCGGTATTCCCTGGCGGTATGCAAGGAATGATCAATTTCCTGAGTGAGAACATCTCTTATCCGAAAGATGCCCAGGAGAAGAAGATCAGCGGTAGGGTGATTATTTCCTTCGTCGTAGAGAAAGACGGATCGGTTAGCGAAGTGCAGACGGTAAAACCGTTGTACCCTTCATTGGATGAAGAGGCAGTGCGTATCGTTAAGAAGATGCCGAACTGGATACCAGGTAAGCAGAAAGGACAGACGGTACGTGTGAAGTACACTCTCCCCATCTCGTTCAGTCTTGATAAAACGAAATGAAATACTATTCTATCATTACTCTGATTATCATTTGTGTGTTGTCGGGTTGCTCGCATGGGCAATCCGGCAACCATGCTGTTTTGCTGCAGACCGAAAAGATCATCGACGAGGATCCCAACAAGGCCATGCAGATGCTCTATGAGATGGAGAACGCGCAGAATAAGCCAGGTGAGGACGGAGATAAGAGTGATATTGAACACTCGCGGTTGGATACAAAGGAGGACTCAGCCCTCTTCGGACTCCTGTATATTGCTGCTATACATAAGATAGGACTGGAGATTCGCAACGACTCTCTGATTACGAACAGCGTGGATTATTACCGGCAGCAGAAGGACCATACACGGTTGGCCAAAGCACTGCTTCATCTCGGCATTACCCATCAGAGTAACGGTAGATGGAAGGATGCGGTGACTTGTCTGAAAGAGGCAGAGGGAATGATTGATGATTGCAACGACAAGGTGTTCTGCTACGATGTGTATGATGCCATCGGAAACCTGAATGCAGCAGCCAACTGCAGGGAGCTGATGCTAACCTATTATCAGCGTGCGCTGGCCAGTGCAACGGCAATGAACAGTAACTCCAGAAAGGCAGCGAGTCTGAACAAACTGATAAGAGCTTATATCCACCAAAGTCAGCTCGACAGTGCGAAGGTCTATGTGGAACAGGCAAAACCCCTCCTGTCGTCGGTGGAGAGGCAGGTGCAGTCAGACCTCCTCGTCAGCTTCGGCTGTAATGCTTTGGAGGAGAAGGATACTGTTAAAGCCAAGCAGTATTTGTTGCAAGCGCTGGAGGTCTTCCCTAACGACTATGGTGCCAAGCGAATGGGTGACATCATGGAGGCGGAAGGAAAGATGAAAGAGGCCACCGATTATTGGTTCGAGTCGTTGAACACCGATCATATACAGGTAAGGATCGAGGCATATGAGAAACTGGTGCAGTATTATAGGAACCGTGAGGAATGGCGGGCACTTGATTTGAGTGAGCATCTGAACCGATTGTATCAGAGCATCCGTGTAAACGACAAGGCAGAAACCATCGCTGCCTTGCAGAAAGAATACGACCACCGTCTGGTACAGCACCGTCTTTATCGGAATCTCTCCATACTGATTGGTACGCTTGTTGTCATGTGCATCATCATCGGTGCTTTCTATCATTATCACCGCAGGAAGATGAAAGACTACCGTGAGGTGCTCGCAAGGATTAAGGATCTGCAGAAAGAACTGAATGAAGAGCAGAAAGAACCGGAAACACCGGTCGACCTCTCGTTGATGGATACCTTGCTAAACGATGAGACCGTCCGTTACTTCCATCGTTTGGCCGACCGTGGTAAGGCTCCTGATGATGAATCGTGGAAGGATTTGTACGATCTGATGAACCGGATTCTGCCAGATTTCTTAGGAATTGTGAACCGGAACGGACTGCTCAGCGAACGGGATATCCGTATCTGTATGCTGATTAAATTGCGTTTCATTCCCACAGAGATTGCCACTTTGATTGGAGAATCCCCGCAGACCATCACCAACCGACGTGCCCGATTATTAGGTAAGGTCTTTGGTGAGAAAGGAGGTGCCAAGGATTTTGATGCGCGCATCCAGAAATTGCAGGAGTAACTCGGGAAAACTCAAGAATCTTTTGGTTTTCCGCTCTCTTAATCGTACCTTTGCAGCAGTTTTGTTATATATAAGAAGGTATGGGAAAAGGAAAACTGGCAAAGTTCGCTGATATGGAGCGGTATGAGAACGTATTTCAATATCCGTTCTCTGTAGTTGACAATGTGCCGTTTGATATGAAAGGGCATTGGCGGGAACAGTATTTCCACAACGATAACCCCATTGTCCTCGAACTGGGCTGTGGTAAGGGGGAATACACCGTTGGTCTTGGTAAACTCTTCCCTGACATCAACTTCATCGGGGTGGATATCAAGGGAGCACGAATGTGGACCGGGGCAACGCAAGCCTTGAATGAAGGACTGAAGAACGTGGCATTCCTTCGGACTAATATTGAGATCATCGACCGCTTCTTCGCCGAGGATGAGGTGCAGGAGATATGGCTAACCTTCAGTGATCCGCAGATGAAGAATCCTCGGAAACGTCTCACTTCCTCTTATTTCCTGGAACGCTACCGTCGTTTCCTGGTGAATGATGGTATCATTCACTTGAAGACCGATTCCAACTTCCTCTTCACCTACACCACCTATCTGGTGGAACACAATCACCTTCCACTTGTAGAGAAAACAGACAATCTGTATAGTAATCTCCTTCCTCCTTCGTCCTTCGTCCTTCCTCGAAGCATCCAGACCTACTACGAATCGATGTGGATAGAGCGAGGACTCAATATCAAATATATGAAATTCCAGCTTCCCCGCGAAGGAAAGCTGGAAGAACCGAATATCGAAATTCCTTTGGACGAGTATCGCAGCTATAAGCGCGATAAACGCAGTCCGAAAACCACCGCATTATAATTCCAACGGTGTGTATTCCTTGCCAAATACCTTGGCCACAGCCTCGTAGGTGATCTTGCCATCTACGATGTTCACGCCTTTGCGCAGCGCTTCGTCATCCAGACAGGCTTTCTTCCAACCTTTATCAGCCAGTGCCAATGCATAACGTAGTGTGGCATTGGTCAGTGCCATGGTAGAGGTGTTAGGTACGGCTCCGGGGATATTGGCCACGGCATAGTGTACGATGCCGTCAACGGTATATACCGGATCGCTGTGCTTGGTGGGGTGGGAGGTCTCGAAGCAGCCACCTTGGTCGATTGCCACATCAACCAATACCGTACCTGGCTCCATCAACTTCAGCATATCCTTGGTAATCAGATGTGGTGTGGCATCTCCGGGAATGAGTACGGAGCCGATGACGATATCCACAGTAGGCAGCTCCAGACGGATGTTATGCTCTGATGAATAAAGGGTATGCACCTGAGGCATATCGGCAGCTAACCGTTTCAACCGCGGCAGCGAGATATCCGTGATGGTTACATCTGCTCCCATACCGATGGCGATACGGGCTGCAGCCTCACCAACAGTACCACCGCCTAACACCAGAACCTTTGCGGGTTTCACCCCAGGCACACCAGCCATTAGCTTTCCTTTACCTCCTTGTGTCTTCTGCAGGTAGTAGGCACCGTTCTGTGTGGCCATTCGTCCTGCCACCTCACTCATGGGAATCAGCAATGGCAGGGAGTGGTCTTTCTTCTCCACCGTCTCATAGGCAATACACACGGCTCCGCTCTTCAGCATGGCCTCCGTCAGTTCTTGTTCACAAGCAAAATGGAAATACGTGAACAGCACCTGACCCTTCCGCACCAAAGGATACTCTGGGGCGATAGGCTCCTTCACCTTCACAATCAAATCGGCTGTGGCATAGATCTCCTCTATGGTTCCAAGGATGGTGGCGCCAACATTCTGATACTGTTCATCACGGAATCCGCTGCCTTCGCCAGCGGTGTGCTGTACAAACACCTCATGACCGTGTTTCACCATTTCTGCTACTCCAGCAGGAGTCATTCCCACACGGTTCTCATTGTCTTTGATTTCTTTTGGAATACCTACTTTCATAATTGTATCATTTAGGTTGTAGATTTACATTCGCAAAGATACAAAAAAATACGATAGGTTGTGTCAGCGGATTACACTTTTTTATTGAAAAAAAGTGGAGAGCTTTTGAACTCTCCACTTGATACTAAAAGGCGATGGGCAAGATCAGTTTTACTCCGATGTTCCTTCCCATGTTGTACACACCCGTTCGACCAGTAACCTCATTGGTATCGGCATACTTCAACCTACTCAGATGATTCTGGTAGGCACGGTTAAACAGGTTGTTGACAAAGAAGAACACCGAGGCAGTCTTACGACCTTTCCTGAGAATGTCGGTGCCGGCATATATATTAAATAAGGTATATGACGGTGTGGCGGTCTCGGTGTCGTAAGCGGCATAGATATGATCCTGCTTCAGGTTACAGTCCATCTCGATACTGGCGTAGGTGTTGTTCAGCACCTTCCCGTCGCGAATGAAATCGTAGCGCAGGGTAGAGAGCCAGCGAGGAGCAGGGGTGAAAGGCAGATACTTACTATCTTCCGACTGATGAAGCTGGACACTACGTACATACGAGAAGGTGTTTTCGAAATGCAGGGGTTCTACGGGATGGATATGAAGGATGGCCTCACCACCGAAGATGCGGGCATCGCCAGCGTGATACTGGAATACCGGGGTGTCATCAACCATTGCTCCTTCCTTCCTTTGCAGGAAGATATAGTTGTCGATATGGTTGGCAAAGACGGCCAGCTGGGCAGATACAATGGCAGAAGAGTAGTCCATACCCGCATCAAACTGCCAGCTGTATTCCGGATCGAGCTGGTGATTACCGATCTCATACCGCAGTGTTCCCTCATGCTCACCATTACTGCCCAGCTCACTCATATTCGGTGCACGGAATCCCCGTGAGAGATTCACACGGAAATCCAACTGGTCAGTGATGTTACAGATCGCTCCCAGACTCCCTGTCATTCCATTAAAGGTACGCGAGAAGGTCGTAAAACGCTGTCCTTCTTCCTCTGTCCAGAGCGAATGACTATGCAGGTGTCGTGTATCGTAACGCAATCCGCCACTAACATGCCAGTTGCCAAACGAACGACAGGTGGTGGCAAACGCGCCGATGTCAAAGAGGTTATACGACGGAATCAGGAACTCTTCACCCAGATTCTCGGATTTCTGGTACATACCGTTTACACCAACCACGTTCTTCCATCCGTTCCACTCAGCCGACTGATAGTGAAGATCGTAGTTCAGGGTGTGCAGCTTGAAGTCAAGACCGCACTCATCATAGTCCTCATACTCCTGTCGTCTGTTCTGCTGATAACCCACGAGCATTTTCAGGGAGCCGTCGCCAATGAGCAGAGAGTTATCCCACACCGCCTTATAGTGGTGGATCTGCTGGAAGGGTGAGAGCTTACCGTACGATTTGATGTCGCCGCTTCTTTCCAGTTCACCTGTTTCCTCATCGCGTTCTCCTTCCACGATACCGGGAGTGAGATGGTAGTACGATAGTTTCAGATGCGAGTAACCCCAGTTGCGGTTCACACCAAGGAGTCCTGAGAGCGCCCGTTCGCGGAATCGTGAGTTCGTGACATAGCCGTCGTACGGATTCTTGTAGTCGTGTGCCATCTTCTCACTCCATCGCCAGTTCCAGATCAGTCCGCCCTGATTACCCGCGAAGTCGGCTGAATAGTCAAAGAGTCCGTTATTGGTCTGGTATTCCGATTCCACTTCTCCACTCATCATCCCCTTGGCCATCACAGGCTCATCGTGGAAGATGAGTACGCCAGCCATGGCATCAGAGCCATATACCAGACTGGCGGGACCTTTGAGAATCTCCACAGAGTGAACACGTTGCGCATCAATCTCAATGCCGTGCTCGTCACCCCATTGCTGACCTTCCTGTCTGATTCCGTCGTTCACCACGAGGATGCGGTTGAAACCCAATCCGCGAATCACGGGCTTGGAGATGCCGCTTCCTGTGGTAATATGTGATACTCCCGGCTGTTTGGCCACCGCATCGATGATATTGGTGGAGGGAGTCATCTGCAGTTCGCGGGGGGAGACGATGCTTACTGGCGATGGGGAGTTCCTGAGCAGTTCAGTACCGGTCAGACCCGTAACCACCACTTCGTTGATCATGGCATTGGCCTCTTTCATCACGAAGTCCATCTTACTTACCTTCCGCAGGTCAACATCGCGGATAATGGTCTGATGTCCCACATAACTCACTTGTATCGTGGTGTTCACAGCGGGCAGACCGGTTATGTTGTATTCACCTTTTTCATTGGTAATGGTTCCTTCTTTCAGTTCTGGAAAGAATATACTTACGCCAACCAGTGGCGCCTTGTCGATGTCGTCGGTAACAATGCCCGACAATGATGCCTTGCCTGCAGCTGTATCTGCGAATACTGTCATACAGATACTATGCAGCAAAGCGATGATAAAAAGTTTTTTCATTGCTTTTTCTGTTAATGATCAATGTGTTTTCCTGCTGCCAAACGACAACAGGTTCTTCATACTCAACGATGTGTCATGAACAGAGGGGTGGACCACGAAGGGAGATGCATGATGCCTGCTTGTCTGCTAAAGCAACGGTTGTCAGGTTGCACACCGTTTTTCCAACGGGGAGCAATGCCAGGAGTGCAATAATAGCGGATGACAGGTAGGGCAGGGCATGGAACTGACAAAGCAGACAGTTGTCAATCGAGTGTAACTGTGCTGTGAGATGACCGCTATGGGGTACGTGGTGTACACACTCTACGCAGGCATCGGCATTCCCTGCCTCATTCTCATGCCAGTGGAAGGTAACCAACAACAGCATGGGCACGAATACGCTAAGCAGTATCCTTGCAAAACAATCTCTTCGCTGTTCTATGGTCATCCTTTTCATTGATGCTGAATCAATCTTTCGGGTGCAAAATTACATATTTTTTTACTGATATCGGCAAGAAAAAAAAGAAAAAGTCAACGATGATTTTTAGCCTGTTTCCAAAACCTATGGTTTTAGCTTCCAAAACCTATGGTTTCAGGCTCCAAAACCTATGGTTTTAGAACGCAAAACTGACTTTTCCTGATTTCACTAGACACTTTTTCTCTTCATTAGCTGATTCTGTAGACGCTTTTGTAGTTGTCGTACTGAATCGATAGACACAAGCGAAAAAGCCGTGCAGTTTTAGTTGACA